>Ga0302279_10000177_pt1 | contig 90627 bp, 71 predicted proteins | sample III_Bog_N3_3_FD_194541 | JGI IMG/M metagenome (GOLD analysis project Ga0302279, IMG submission 194541) | Peat permafrost microbial communities from Stordalen Mire near Abisko, Sweden - III_Bog_N3_3 | ecosystem: Environmental > Terrestrial > Soil > Wetlands > Peat | place: Sweden: Abisko...
AGGGCGTTGGCCCCTTCCATGCCGCTCGGCAGCTGAGCCAGTCTGCCGACGAGATCTTCCGCCCGCAGCATGGGTGCAGCATCCCTCGCTGTGAGCACGAGCCGCGCACCCGAGAGCTGACGAAAGCGGACGTCGCAGACCATCGTCCCCCCACTCGGGCGCCGGAATCGCAGGTGACACATCGCGGGAATGGCCCAGCCCCGCGCGCGCTGGGCGTTGAGGAGCTCGAGACGCTCCCACTCCCCCTCTTCGAGGACATCGCTGAGCGCCATGCCCACCAGGGACGCGCCACGGGCGAGCTCCTCGCAGGCAACCTCGTTCGCCTCCGTGATGACCCCTTGGTTCACGAGGAGCACGGGGTCGGGTAGCGAATCGAGCATGGCTCGGCTCGAACGATCGTCCTCACGCTTCCGGCTGCTCACCCAGCGACCCTCCCCCCCCACTCCTATAGACGAAATCGCCTCCCTCCGGGTCCACCAGCGGCATGGCGGGGGTGAGCAAGGCAGGCGGCTAGACCAAACGAAGCGTTGCGTCCGGACCAGGGTCAGCGGGCACGCGCAGGGTCTTCGTTGCGGCGCGAATCGTGCGCGCTCCGGTGATCATGCGGACCGGCGCCGCCTCTTTACCCGGGGGCGCGAGGGCACGAAGCTCGCTTCGATACCGGAAATGAGCGAGCGCAGACCGAGGTCGAAGACCTCGTCGAAGCTCCACCGCTCGAACGCCGTCTGCGCCGACACGACATGCGGGTAGACCCCGCGGGCAAGGCGCGGGATCGCGTCTTTGAGCTGCGCGAAGCGCCGGAGGGGCACGACGAGATCCTGGCTCGGCGTCATCATACGCTGGGCCAGGACGAACCCCAGCGAGAAGCTCATGGCCGACGAGAACGCGTGCATCGCGGCATCCCACGAGAAGCCGTCCTCGGCCATCAGGCGCAGCACGTGGTCATAGAAACCGAGAGACGAAGCGGGCACCACGGTCCGCGTCAAGAGCGGGAGCCAGTGGGGATGGACGAGGAGCACGCTGCGCACGTGACGGGCGGCCGTCTCGAGCTCGTGCTGCCACGTGGAGCCGCCGTGGGCCGAGAAGAGGCGCTGGACCAGGCGATCGAACATGAGGTCGAGGAGCTGCTCCTTGCTGCCGAAGTGCGTGTAGAGCGACATCGGCGGCGCGCCGACCTCCGAGGCGAGCTTTCGAATCGTCAGTGCGGCGAGACCGTCGCGGTCCACGAGGGTTAGCGCCGCATCGACGACGGCGTGTTTGGAGATTGGCGCTCGCGTGGTGGGTTCGCTCATACCGGTCGACTATGCGGGAAGCGCGCCAACGCGTTCGTACACTTCGCGGCCACCGTACGGACGACGGCCCGTCTCTCGGAACGCTCGGTCACTTGTGGTACGCGGACCTCCTTCCAGGGCGACCCCATGCAGTCACGCTTCCCGAAGAAAGACCTTCCGTCTGCGAGCGTCCCGCGAGCGCGCCTCGTGGCCGGCCCCCTCCCTTCCACCCGGCGTCCGAGGCCAGGCTGATGGGCCAGGGGCGGAGGCCGGTACCCGGCGGAGAAGACGACGCGACGGACGGGACCGTGAACGATCCGGCGGCGGCCAAGGCGAGCGGAGTCGGTCCGCGCGAGACGCGTGAGCGACTTCTTCCCGCTACCTCGTTTCCGATGTGGGTCTTCGATCGCGGCAGCAGAGCGATCGTCGCCGCGAACGATGCAGCCCTGCGAGAGTACGGCTACACGCGCGAGCAGCTCCTCGAGTGCAAGGTCGACGATATCTGTGTTGAGCCGGGGTCGGTCGGCGACCTCCTGGCGACTCCCGGCCCGGCAGCCGCCGTGTGGACCGAGGCACTCTGGCAGCGCCGGAAGGACGGATCCACGTTCGAGGCAGACGTCGCGGCGATCGAAAGTGGAGATGCGGGACACCCGACGACCATGGTGCTGGTGAAACGACGACCCCGGAGCAGCGAACCTTAGGACCCGGCATCTCGACAATCCGGTGGGAACGTCGCAACGAACGCCCAGCTCGGCCGCGACAGGAAGTGTGGGCCGACTACCACTGCCTGTAACGCCGCGAGCTACCTTCTCCGAAGCGGAATCAGCTGGCCCCCGCGGGGCCGCGAACGCATGTGGCAACGGCCGTGAGGATCGCGGCTGGCTCACCCGGCGACCTCATGGATCGCGGCGTCAAGTCGGTCCGACGTGACGGGCTTGGTCAGGTGCACCTTGAAGCCCGCCACCTTGCTGCGGCGCACGTCCTCTTCGGTGCCGTAGCCGCTCAGGGCGATCGCCGCCGGCCACGGCTGCTCGAGCTTCGCCATCAGCTCCAGGCCACTGCCGTCCGGCAAGCCGAGATCACTCACGATGAGGTCGAAATGCTTGGTGCTGGCGCACGCGACCGCCGACGCCAGGCTGTCCGCTGTCTCCACCACGCGCCCGCTGGCGAGCATGAGCTGACTCAGTATGGTCCGAGTATCGGCATCGTCCTCGACCAGCAGGATGCGAAGCGGGGCGGCGGTCGGGCGAGGCTCCGGGGGCCGGGGCTGCGGCGTCGGCGTCACGATGGGCAAAGAGATCGTGAAGGTTGCCCCGCGCTCCAGGCCCCCGCTCTCGACCACGAGCTGCCCACCCGACGCCTCCACGATGCCCTTGCTGATGGCGAGCCCAAGGCCCAGCCCACCGCCGTACGCCGTCTCGACTTGCTCGAAAGGACGGAAGATCCGCGCGATGTCCGCAGGCGCTATGCCGCGCCCGGTGTCGCTCACGCGAATGGCCACGTGTCCCTCGCGTGAGTTGTCGGATCGCACGGTGACGGTACCTCCCTCCGGGGTGAACTTGATCGCGTTATCGAGGAGGTTACCTACTACCTGCACGAGACGGTCGGGGTCTCCGCGCACCCAGCTTTGGCCGGGCCGAGACTCGACATCGACGTGTACCCCTTTCGTGCGCGCCACCTGACCGCGAGGCTCGATCGCGCGATCGACGACGGTCTGCACGTCGATCCACTCGGGCTTGAGCGAGAGCTTGCCGCTCACGATGCGGCTCACGTCGAGAAGGTCATCGATCAGGCGAGCCTCGCGCTGGGCATTGCGCAGGATGATGGTGAGGATCGGGGCAAGCTCCGGGCACTGGCGTTCGGCGAGCTCGACTCCGCCGATGATCGGGGTCAAAGGGGCGCGCAACTCGTGCGACAGCGACGCAATGAACCGATCCTTCGCGTGGCTCGCGGCCTCTGCCGCATCCTTCGCGCACCGGAGCTCGTCGGCCTGCCGGCAAGCCTTGGTCGTGTCGTGACATACCACCATCAGCATGCGGAGCGGCGACTTACGCTTGATGGGGAGGCAACGCACTTCGTACGAGGCGACGGTTCCGTCTGCCATGGGCATCGACGAGTCGAACGTGACACCTTCCCCGAGGGCTCTCGCGCGTCGAATCGCCGCCCGCACCTGCGACACCCTCTCGGGAGGCAGCACATCGCACAGCTGGCGGCCCCGAGCATCCTCGGGCGTTACCCCAAGGAAGGGTCGATTGACGAAGCGAATGCGGTCTTCGTCGTCGAGGACGAGGAAGTAATCGAGCGAGTAGTCGAGCAGCGCGCGCCAGTTTTCTTCGGCGTCCCGCAGTGCCGCCTCCATCTGCACTTGTTCGCTGACATCGCGTGCGAGCGCCAGGTAGGAGTCGCGACCATCCACGAGCAGCCTGTTGGCCCGAACGTCGACGTAGACGATTCTCCCGTCCTTGGTGCGCTGTCGCCAGACCGCGGGCTTGAAGATGTCCACAGCGAGCGGATTGCCCGCCGCGGTCGCGAGGAAGAGTGGGATGTCCTCCGGCGGACGAAGATCCATGACCGTCATTCTTTGCACTTCGTCCCTGGAGTAGCCGTACAGATCGATGGCTGCCTGGTTGACCGTCTGAAAGCGGTAGGAGTGCGCATCGATGGTCCACATCGGGTCGGGATTGCGCTCGAACATGAGCTTGTACTTGACCTCCGACTTGCCGACCGCGTTCGCGATCTTGACCGCTAGCGTGCTCTTCCCCTGCAGGGCTCCTACCCAACCGCAGACGGCGATGCTCGCGGACGCCATCAGCACGAGGTCTCGACGGTCCCCAAGGCCTTCGACACGGAACCGAAGGAGGGGCGGCATCAGGAAGAAGGCGCACGCCGCAACGCCCAGAGCGCTGGCAAGCACCCCCGGGCCCGCGCCACCGTGCCGAGCCGCGACGAGCGCCGCAACCGGAAACGCGAGCAGTCCGACGGACGCGGGCAAGCTCAGAGACTCCGCGGCCAACGCCAGAATCGTGGCTCCCGCCACGGCCAACGCTGCAAAGCCGTAACGGCGAACGTCGAGAGCGGGAGGCAAGCGCATGGGCGCGTATCCCTTCGGTACCGTCCTGGAGGGCACATCTCGTCAGCTACGCTGAGCCGGTGAGAGCCCTTACCAGTGCGCGTGGCGTGCCGCCTCTTTGGCGCCAGGCCCCGCTCGCCCGGGGGTTACGGATTGAACGACGGCCGCCTGGTCAAGGGCTCACACCGCGGTGTCCCGGTCGAGCTCAGCAAGGGTGACGGTGCGGAGCGGGCCCGGCCTGCTTCACGCGTGGCCGTGGTCCCGCGGCTCGGTGCATGGGCGGAGTCTCCTTCGTCGATTGCCGAGGTCTTCGCAGGAAGAGAAGACGCCACGGCGCCGCCACTCGAGGGGAGAAGCGCCCACCGCTTCGCACTTCCGAGTGCCACGGCGCCCGTGAACCGGGGCAAGGTCTGCGCATCGAGGGGCCTGAGGCCTGCGCATGGCTCTTGCACCAGCCCGGAGGGTGACCCCTCGTGACAGGCCGTGGTCCTTTGCGGAACGGGGGCGGCGCGCGGCCTTGCCGCCGCCGCGAGCGGCCGTTGCGGCCCCCGGAGGAACCGCGCCGGCGGCCGACGCCGGACGGGAGCGCAAGGGAGGGCGCACGACACTCGACGGGACGAAGGCGCGAGCGTCGGGGCGCACGACGCGCACGTGTCCCACGCCGCGGGGTGAGCGCCCCGCGACTGCGGCCAACGCCGGACGCCGGACGAACGCGAAGCTCGGAGAGCACACGCTCATGGAGCTCCTCGGATCGCTCGAGCAGATCCCATGGCTGGCGATCGACGCGTCGAAGCTGCGGTCCCTCGACGCGGACCACGTGACGGGCTTCGTGCTCTCCCAGGTCGATGGCGAGGTGACGCTCGAGACGATCATCGACCTCTCGGGGATGCCCCGCCTCGACGCTCTTCGCATCCTCCACCGGCTGGTGGAGCAGGGAACGCTCACCCTGCACAGCTCCGACAGGCGGCGGTGCGGCCTGCCGACCAAATGCCGCCGCTAGTGACGAGACGGGTGAAGGCCTCCTGGAGCGCGCAAGCTCAGCGCCGCCGGTTGGTCGATCACCCATGCATCCGACGGTGAGCGCTCCCCCCAGCCCCCATGTACTCCGTTCGGGCGACCGGCACCTTTGCCGGATGCGTGTACCGTGCGCCGCATGCGAATCCAGCGATCCTCGCGCGCTGCCGACAGCTTCACCCGTTCCCGCGGAGCCACGGCAAGGGCGCTCGTGGCGGGCGTCGCGCTCGCGATGGCGTGCGCCACGCTTGCGTGCTCGGGCGGGGGCGGTTCTCCCGACAGCGGCCGCGCGCCCGCGCAGGATAGCGGTGAGGCGCCGGACGGCAGCCCGGCCCCGGATGGCGCGAGCGACAGCGCGACGCCGCCCTCGATGGACGCCCGGACGACGGCTCCGGATGCGGTCGGCCCCGTCGTTTCACCCCCGACGTGCGGCGATGACGGGGGAAGCGCGTTTCCCGCGGAGATCGGCACCACCTGCCCCACCGGATCCAACGAACCCGTGTGCGCCTCGAGCTCGATGGACTGCCCGGTCACCGGCCTCTGCGTCTGGGACCAGAACGACGCCGCCGGGGTCAAGGCATACTGCACCATCGCGTGCGATCCGACCGCCGCCGATGCCTGCCCGCCGGACTTCACGTGCGGGCCGCAGGACTGCACGACGCTCGGCCCCTCGAACGTCTGCCTGCGCACGTCGACGGGATGTGGGACTTCGCCCTCGCCTTCGATCGCGACCGACAACGCGTGCGGCGGGCCTGTCGCGCTCGCGTCCGACGGCGCCAACATCTGGGTTGCGTGCCAGGGCGGCGAGGGAACGGTCGCAAAGCTTGCCGGCACGAGCGGCGCGCTCCTCGGAACCTACACCGCCGGGACCACCCCGGAAGGCATCGTCTTCGACGGCGCCCATATCTGGGTCGCAAACTACGGGAGCAACAACGTGAGCGAGCTCGACACCGGCACGGGCGCGGTCGTGGGCACCTACCCGACGGGCATGGGTCCCACGGGGATCGCCTTCGATGGCACGAACCTCTGGGTCGCGAACCAGGAGGACGGAACCGTGACGAAGCTCGCCGCCAGCACGGGCGCGCTCGTGGGCACCTACCACGCCGGCGACCCTCTGCAGTCCTTGTTCTCGCCCACGCCGATTGCCGTCGACACCGTCCACGGTACGGTCTGGGTCGCCAACACCATGAGCGGCTCTGTGACCAAGCTCGTCGCGGCCACGGGCGCTGTCGCTGGCACGTACCCGTGCGGCAACTACCCGACTGCCGCCGTATTCGATGGCACCAGCATCTGGGTCGGAGGCTCCGACAGCGTCACGAAGCTCGATCCGAGCGCGGGGGCAATCCTCGGCACGTACGCCATCGTCGGTGACCATACGGGGATGGCCTTCGATGGCACTGACATCTGGGTCGCCAACTTCAACAACTCGAATCCCGACGGGACGGTGACACAGGTGGCGGCCAGCGACGGCACGGCGGTGGGCACCTACACGGTTGGCACGCTGCCCATCGGTGTCCTGTTCGACACGGTCCACCACACGGTCTGGGTCGCCAATTCGGACAATTCCACGGTGACGAGCCTGTCGGACTGACGCCAGACGAATGACCGAGTCTGCGCCTGGCGCCCGCCACGGGCGAGGCGTGTTGCCCCTCTCCAGACCGCCGCGACACCGGACTCCCGCGAATTCGCGTCCGTCCCGCGCCGAGCACGTCATTTGCTCGGGCGAGGGAATGACGAGAAGCCTGGACGACCGCGTCAGCGGCGAGCCTCCCGAGTCAATCGAAGATCTACGGGCGCGGCTCGCGCGACCGCCCGTGTACCCGGGCTCGCCCGATCGAAGGGCCCAGGCGCAGCCCGCGCCCGCCATCCCCGAGGCGCCCAGGGTCTCCGCGGTGTGCGCAAAGAGCCCGCCCGCCGAGCCGGAAGCTGCTCCTCAACCGAAGAGCCGGCGTCGCCTCGGCTGGCCGTGGCGGGCTCGTCATGGGGCGCGTCCCACGGAGCCTCGATGACCTCGAAGGGCCGCCGGACCACCTGCTCCGCCGCGACTTCCTGCGCGCAGGCCTCGGCCTAGCACCCGCTCCCGTTGCACGCGCCCGTCCGCGGCACGGCGTTGCCCGCGCCGATGGCGCACCACGAGGGCATGCCCGGAGGCAGGCCGTGGGTCGTGTACGGCGACGTGCCCGTGGGGAGCCAGTACGGGTGGTCGAGCGCGAACTCCCAGAGCGCCGCGTAGGTCGACAGGCCCTGCGCCGCCGTGAACGGCGGCTCGGAGTGCCCGCAGTTGTGGACGCACTCGACCATGAAATCGCAGCTTTGCTCGAGGTCCTGCTCCAGCGCACGCGACGCGGGCTGAAACTCGATGAGGAGGCAGTCGTCATCGGAGCCGCCCCAGAGAACGAGCGCCGGCACGACGTGCGACGGCTTCTTCCACGGCAGGAGCAGCGCGATGTTCGACCCGTAGGCGACGCCGCCCGAGAGCGACTCGAAGGATGAGAAATACTCCGAACGAACGCCGACGAGCTGGTCCGTGAAGAGCGCGCCGGCGCTCACGCCGACCGTCGACACGCAGCTCGCGTTCACGTTGAACTGCGCCGAGACACACGACAGCATGTCGTCGAAGAAGGAGTCCTCCTCGTCGATGCGGGCCTGCGAGTCGTTCACGGTGAAGGGCCAGTTGTAGAAGACGTCACCCTTCGCGCTCGGGATGACGGCGAGGAAGCGCTGCTGATCGACGGCGGCCTGGACGTCTCCGACGGTGTAGAAGTCCTCCGCCGAGCCCGCGAGCCAGTACCAGAGGAAGACCACGGGCAGGTGCTCGTCCGGCTTCAGGTCCGACGGCACGGCGAGCAGGAACTTCCGTGCGTTCCCCGTGCTGGTCAGGTTGTTCGTCCCGGCGGCGAGCTTGGGGCAAGCTCCGCCCGAGTACGCCTTCGGCGCGGGAGGCTTGGGCGCGCCCGCCGGCGGAGTGCCCGAGCAGCTCGCAGCGGCGACGGCCGCGGCGCCGTAGGGGGCGTCGCTCACCGAGCACATCGGGCCAGCCTCCTTCCCTGCGTCGCCCGCGTCTCCCGCGTCTCCCGTCCCGGAGTCGGCAACGCTCGTCGCGTCGCCGCCCCCGCACGAGCTGACGACGAGAACGAGGACGAAACACCAGGCGAAGCACCTACGCAGCAGGATCATGCTTGCCGGAGTATAGGTGCGATACCGCCCGTAGGGGGCTTCATCACTGGACGACCGACGCGCAGAACCCACCGATGCACTCGAGGGACGCGTCGCAACAGTCGGCGCTTGTCGCGCACTTCTCGTCCTCGTTCGCGCAGCCCTGCGAGCCGGCGCACGTTCCCGACGTGCAAAACCCTCCGCAGCAGTCGACCCCGCTGGTGCACGACTGCGTGTTTCCTTTGCACGGAGCGAGCGCCGCAAACGCGCGGATGTTGCCGCTCGCAAGCTCCTGCCCAGGCAGGTAGAAGGCCGGGTGGCTCGGATCCGTGCCCGCCGGCGCGCCGATGGTGATGGCGCTGACCCAGATCTTCTTCGACGGCGGGTTGTCCACGCTGCCTGCGAGCACGTTTCCGTAGTTACGGCGGCTGGTGAAGAAGACCCAGAAGTAGCCGCCTGCGGCCACGGGGCTGACGGTCGGATAGAAGCCGAGGTGCTCGTCGCGGCCTGGGTACGGCAGGTAGCTCGTGCTGCCGTCGTAGCCGTTGGCTGCATCGAGCGCGTGCAGCGTCTGGGTGGCCAGATCGACGATGTATAGGTCCGATGTTCCCGTCCCGGCCAGCGGCGGATTGATGAGGCTCGCGTAGTTCGCGGAGCTGCCCAGCGCGAAGACCACCGACTTCGAGTCCGGAGTGAAGAACGGCCACCCCACGTAGAGCGAGGGGTCCGTGTACAGCGTCTGCAGGTTCGAGAACGTGTTGGTGGCAGCGTCGAAATCCATGACCGCGAGCGAGTGCCCCATGCCGGCGTCGTAGTCGTTGAAGACGATCTTCGTTCCGTCCGGCGAAAACATCGGCATCTGCGGGTACGTCACCCCGAGGCCGGACGTCGGGATCACGGCTCCCGTGCTTGGGTCGAACATTGCCGTCGCCTTCGGGCCGATCATCCCCGGATTGTCGCCCGGCCCGGCGGGAAAGAGCCCACCGGTGGCCCCGGGCGCCGCATCGGTGAGGATGCGTGACCCGTCAGGAAAGACCGCACTGAAGCCCCAGTCGTCCATCTTGTCCGTCGCGAGCGGCGAGGCCGGGTTCGGCATCGGCGTCGACACCAGGTTGTACGACTCGCTCTGGACGAGACCGACGGGGTAGAAGTGGCGCTGGGCCACGAGCATGGAACCGTCCGCCGAGAGAGAATGACAGGAGATGCACGGCCCGGTGGGGGAGCTGCCCGAGATCCAGAGGAACGCGGTGGGGGTCGCCGCGCCCGGATCGATCCGCATGACGGCCCCGTTGTTGGAGACCTGCGGGGACGTGTACGTGTTGTAGTAAACGGACCCCTTGATGGCTCAACATCAACGCCACGACGCACACGGGTGACACGATCCGCACCCAGTGCGCCTGGGACAACACGACGGCAAACGTCGTGACGTTCGGTCAATCGACGAGCAACGAGATGTGCTTCTCGTTCTCGGCGTACTACCCGAGCCTTGGCGCGTCGTACGCATGGGCCGCCCCTGCGGAGGCCTCGACCAGCTGTCCCTGAGTGCGCGATCGCGCCTCGGCACCTGACTGGGTCCGCCGCGCCGCCCGCGGCCCGCTCGCGAAATCGGGCGAGGCTCGTCCTCCGTGGACGGCCTCTGGCTGCGGCCTGAGCACCCCAGGTCGACGGCCGGTCACTGGCCACAAACGGCCGGCAAGTGGGACCGAAGTGGCCATCTGCGCGCCCACAATCGACCGATAAATGGTCAAACTCATGCGCAACAACCGTCCAGCTTGTGGCCCGGGAACAAGCTGGCTCATCATGCGGACGACGGTCCGAGAACCGAGCACATTGATGGTCAGCCTGGATGGGGGTGCCAGGTCATGTCATCGAGGAGCAGGCGATGGAAGTACTCGTTGTGGACGACACTGCGCACGTTCGAGAGCTCTTTCGGCGTCACCTCGAGCCTCAGGACGTCCGCGTCGAGGAGGCGTCTGACCGCGCCACCGCGGTGCAGCGCGTGACCCACGCGAAGTTCGATGCAGTCTTCATCGACTGGGTGCTCCTACCCTGGACCCGGCCGGAGTCGGAGGGCAATGGAATCGACGTCTGCCGCGCCCTGCGCACGGCCGGAGAGACGGCCCCCGTATGGATGTATTCTGCCCTCGCCCGCGGGGGTGAGGCGCAGATCGCGGCGCTCGACGCCGGCGCCGACGAGTTCATCGGAAGCCCCCTCGAGAACCTCGAGCTCCTCGCCGCGCGCGTGCGAGCGATGAGGAGGCGGAGGGAGTGGAATCGCTCCGCCCCACCCGCGACGCTGGGGAGCATCGCCATCGACTCCGCCTCGCGCGTGGCGTGCGTGGCCGGTCTCCCGATGGCGCTCACCCGTTCGGAGTTCGCCCTACTCGCCTACCTAGGAGCTCGCCCGGACCGCAGCGTCTCTCACGACGAGCTGTTCCGGAACGTGCTGAGAACGCCCCTGGGAAGCGCCTCCCATCCGTCGGCCTCGCCGGATCGTCGGCCAGCCTCGAACGCCCTCACCGTCCTCGTCTTGAGGGTCCGAGGAAAGCTCGGTCGCGCCGCCGCCCAGCTCGAGACGGTTCGAGGCTTCGGGTATCGCCTCCGGACGGACGTATAACATTCCTTGTTATAAACATGGTCGAGGTAGGTCTGGATGCCCTGATATCCAACCAAACTAGCAATATTTGCATATATCCATCTTGCCAGTCGCAACCCCGAGCGATACACCAATACTGGTACTACGGCCGTTCTCTGCGCGGCTCTTTGGCCGCCCCGGCGCCCGGTTCGGGTTGTGACGACCGACGGGCGCTGGAGAGCAGGTAAAGGGAGGTCCATATGAGATTGGGGTTGCTCGTCCCGTTTTCAACGTTGGCGGCTGCGATCGCTTGCTCGTCGCATGCGCCAGACCCGGGCGATACCGAGGTCGTCGGATCCACCGCGCAGGCCATCAGCTGGGGCACGCTCCCCGCTCCCGGCCCGACTACGACGAGCACGCCGATCGGCATCGCTCTCGACCTGGAGGATGGCGTGGGACAGCCACTCAGCGTGCGGGCCGGGCAGCTCGTCTACATCAATCAAGTCGACATGCGCGCGTCGCTCGACGCGACCGTGGACGAAGGGGTCTCCGGCCTCGCGACGCAGGGCGACTTCTCGTCCGTCCCCTGGGACGGCGTCGTTCAGGCGGATCAGTCCTTCGTCGACGTCGCCAACGCCGACGGAACGTGGACGCGCCGTCGCTTTTATCGCGAGGCCGCGTGGATGAACCTTCCCAGCTTCTACTCAATCGAGCAACTGGACGCCGCGGGCAACACCCTGGGCCCGCCTCTCTTCGTCGACACCGACTCGGAGTTCGTTCGAACTCCCAACGACAGCTTCTTCGTCCGCCGAATGCGCGCCATACAGTGGGCGTACGACTGCGCGACCGGAGCCTCGAGCGCCCTCCCCAACGGGGACTGCAGCACGGCGACGAACTTCAGCGAAGAAGCGCTGGTGGAGCTTCGCTACAGCGCCGGCCCTTTGCCGAACATGCAGATCCAGGAGAAGACGACGCAGCTTCGGGTTCAGTGGTCGCTGAAGCCCGGATCGCCCTACATCATCCCCGTCACGCAGGTCGTCAACCCACCTCTCGACTACGGCTTTTCGCTCGAGCTCACTCCCGTCACCCCACCGGCGGCGGACGGGACGTACGCGCCTGGTCAAGAGGTGAGCTTCCAGGTCACGCTGCGAGACGGCTCCGGGAATCGGCTTCATCCCGTCGGCTCGCTGCCGAGCTACGACGACTACCTCGCCGGCAATACGAATGGCATTCAATATTACCGTTTCTTTCAGGAGCCGTACGCGACTTATTATCGCCGTAAGCACCATGAGCACCACTTGATGGTCAACATCGAGGGCCCGGCGCAGGACATTCAGCCGACGCGGCACGACGTGAACCTGGCGACCGACATCGACCCCGTCACGAACGCCGTGATCACGGCAACGCCCTCGGCGGACGGGTACTTCGGCCAGGCGCAGGAGATCCCGAGCTTCACCGACCTGCTGGGCGGTCCTGCCTCCTGGGCCGTCCCGCCGAGCGACGTCGTGTCGTTCAACATATCCACCGACGCGCAGCCGGGCACGTACCTCCTCGAGCTCAAGGGACGGCGTGAGTACCTCGGCGAGGAGATCCCGCGAGCTGCCCCCGTCATCCAGATCCAGGTCGGCACACCCCACCAGACCCAGACCACGCTCACCGTGGGGGGTTGCCAGAGCTGCCACGTCGACGGATCAGCGCTCTCCCGCGTGAACCACGGCGTCGACGATCTGCGAACTTGCTCTGCGTGCCACGCGGCGCAGCCCAGCGAGCTCGAGGGCCCGATCTACGTCCGGCTCCACTTCATCCACTCGCGCTCGGAGCGGTTCGATCAGCCGACGTCGTACTGCGCGAATTGCCATCTCAACAACGACGGCATTCAACGCACGAGCAAGTCCGCGTGCCTTTCGTGCCACAAGTCTTACCCCGACTCGCACGTCGAGCAGTACGGCGCGCTCTTCGACATGTACGTCGGCGGCGCCGATGAATCGTTCCAGCAGTGCACCAGCACCTGCCACACCGAGCATCCCGGGAGCGGCCTGACCGCAGGCGGGGGCGGAGGCGGGTTCAGTGGTGGGGGCGGAGGCGGGTTCGGTGGCGGCGGTGGCGGGTTTGGAGGAGGCGGTTGGGGCGCCGGTGGGGGTTCGCCTGCAGCCTGGGGGCCGGGGTCGGGTTTCAATCAGCCGGGCCGCAGCTTCACGATGAATTGACGAAGTAGCTTGGATCGTAGCGAGTCCTATGCCGGGCGATGGTGAACATCGTCCGGCATAGTCGTATGGAGCGACCGTCGCATGGGAGCTCGAGGCGGTGGCCGCCCCTACAGCCTGAGCCTCGTCCGCTTCAGGGCACGGACTTGTTGCCGATTTGCCCCCCGCGGACGCTCAACGGAACGCAGAACGATCGAACCTTGGCTGCCAGAGCGCCGCCGGTGTCGCTCTTCGAGATCCATCCGTCGGCCTTACCCTGGCGCACCATCTCTCGAAGCGTCGTCTCGTCCGAGGCACTGTACAGGACGAAGCGAGCCGTCCCCTGCGACAGCCGCCGGACCGTCTCCACGATCTTGTCGCCGGACATCGCGGGGATGTTCACGTCGACGAGCACCACGTCCGGCTTGAAGGCACGGACGCTGTTGCTCACCCCGATGGGGCTCTGCGACGTCGCGACCTCGAAGCCGTACCCGCGAAGCACCCGGGACACCATCTCGAGTTGAAACGCGTCGTCGTCGACGACGAGCACCTTCCATTTCGGATCATCCGCCATTGCTTGCGCTCCTCAGATGCTTGTTCACGACCGAGATGAGCAGCTCTCGTTCGACCGGCTTCGTCAGGTAATCGATGCATCCGGCATCGCGAGCGCGATCCTGGTCCTCGCGCGAGACGTGCGCCGTCAACGCGATGATCGGCACGCGGGCCATCGTCGGATCCGCCTTGATTCGGCGTGTCGTTTCCCAGCCGTCCATGCGGGGAAGCGAGAGATCCATGAGCACCAGGTCGGGCTTGTCCCGGATCGCGCGCTCGAGGCCGTGCTCGCCGTCGTCGGCCTCCACCATCTCGAACTCCTGGCTGAGATACCGTCGTACGATGTCGCGGTTCTGGGCCGAGTCCTCGACGTAGAGGATCCTGGGCTTCTTCCGCATCTGCGCCCCGTGCGCGCGGAGCAGCCGCTTGGCCTGCTGCACGACGCTGTCCATCCCGGAGCCGCCCTTCTTGACGACGTGGGCGAGGCCCGCGCGCAGGAGGTCCTCCTCCTGCTTCGTGAGCGTCTTGCCCGTCAGGACGACGACAGGAACCGTCGAGCCGTTCGATCGCAGCGCCGCCAGCACGTCGAAGCCGTCGAGCTTGGGCATGACGAGGTCGAGGACGACGAGAGCGGGGTTGACCACCCGGGCCTTGAGCAGGGCCTCCTCGCCGTTGCTGGCCTCCGTGCACCCGAACCCGGCGGCCTTGAGGTTGCGCGCCACCAGGGCGCGAGAGGTCGCGTCGTCGTCGACGACGAGTACCTCCCCCGATGACAGCGTCCCGATGCTCCTGCGTACCGTCTGCAGCAGTCTCTCGGGGTCGACCGGCTTGACGAGGTACTCGCACGCCCCGAACGAGAAGCCCTTGGCGCGGTCCTCCTCCACCGAGATGATGAGGACCGGGATCGACGCCAGCGCCGGGTCACTCTTGAGGGTCGACAGGACGGTCCAGCCGTCCAGCTTCGGCAAGTGGATGTCGAGCATGATTGCGGTCGGCCGCTTCTCGCGCGCGATGTGCAACGCAGCTACCCCATCGCCGGCCGTGAAGACCTCGAACCCCTCCTCCAAGAGCGACCCGGACAGCAGCCGCACCACCCCCGGGTCATCGTCCACCACCAGGACAGACGGCGTGTTTGTGAACTGCGCCTCGCTCCCGGGCCCGTCCGGACCCTTGGGGCGCGTCGTAGGGTCCTGTCGCATGTCCTTCGATGGCGCGTTCGGGAGCCGGACAGTAAAGCACGAGCCTCGCCCGAGCACACTCGAGACCTCGATCGTACCACCCAGAATGTGTACGACCTCTCGCACGATCGCGAGCCCGAGCCCGGTGCCCCCCGCGCGCCGGGTCGAGGAGCCGTCGACCTGGCGAAACTTCTCGAAGATGTAGTCGAGCTGATCGGACGGTATGCCTATACCGGTGTCTTCGACAATCACCACGAGGGCGTCGTCATCCGGCGCCGCCGTGACCTGGATTTCCCCCTGCTCGGTGAACTTGGCGGCGTTCGACAGGAGGTTCAGGAGTACTTGCCGCAGCTTCAGGCTATCGCTCGTGACCTCGAGGACCCGCGGATCGACCTGCGCGCTGATGCGCACGTCGCGCCCCTTTACGACCTCCTGGACGGTGGCGACGCACTCGTCCAGGAGCCCGGCCAGATCCACCGGCTCGCGGACGACGTCGACCCGCCCGGCCTCTATCTTGGACAGGTCGAGGATGTCGTTGATGAGCGCGAGGAGCGTCTTGGCGTTGGTCTTGATGACGTTGAGATCCCGCCGACCGTGTGGGGTGAGGCGGCCGCCCTCTTCCCGCAAGAGCAGGTCGCAGTACCCGAGGATCCCGTTGAGCGGTGTTCGTATCTCGTGCGAGAAGTTCGCCAGAAACTCGCTCTTCAGGCGCGCGGCTTCCTCGAGAACGCGGGACCGGTCCTCCTCGTTCCTCTTGGCGAGCGCGAGCTCCGCCGCCAGCCGATCGAGGTCCTCGTTCTGCTGGCGGATCACCTCCATCTGCAGGGCCCGCTGCTGGTAGCTCGCCATGACGCGGGCGGACAACCCTCGCTGCGTCTCGAGGTCCGCCGTGAGCGCGGCGTTGGCGGCCTCCAGTTCTCGGATCTTGGCGAGGAGCGCGTCGCCCTCGGTCATTGTCCAGCTCCGAAAGCGAGCGCCGTGAGGGTCGAGTTGATCTGAAAGCCGCAGTACGTCTCCAGGTGCACGTTCAGGCCGACGCACGGCGGCGCCAGCTTGAAGACGTCCCCCAGGGCGTCGAGCTTGCCCCCGATCGTCGCGGCGAGCCGCCGGGCCTGGCAATCGAAGAAGAGCGCGGCGGTGGGCTTCGGGACCCTCCGGGGCAGCTCCTCCGTCAAGAAGCGTCGCGTCGACTCCACGATGTCTCCCGAGCAGACGATCTCGAGCTGCTGATCGACGGGGATCATGTTGAGCCCGACGAGCGAGTCGTCCTCGTCCGCCTTCCAGACCGCGCGCAAGAAGTACTCGCGGCCGACCTTCAAGGCGAGCGAATGACGCAGCCACGTCGGCATGTTCGCGAAGGTGAGCTGCTCCGGGGCGACCCCGCAGAGCTCGGCGTAGCGAAGGGCGGCCGGCCTGTCGTCGAGCTCGAGGATGCGGCGGGCCGTCGAGTCCACCTTGGTCACCCGCACAGTGGCCCCAATCGGCCCATAGCTGTGCGCTCGCAGCGCCGCCCAGGGCGTGTTGGTGGAGAAGAGGACCACGAGCGCCGCGTCGTCGATGACGTCTGTGTCCGTGTAGAGGACAGCCGACTGGACGTCAGGGTCGGCTGCTCCACCTCCGACGATGACGAGCCCCTGGTTGTTCTCGAGGACGCCCAGGAGCAGCTCCTCCTTCTTCATCTTGAAGCCGTCGTCGATCACGACTCCGACGTGCTTTCGCGGATCGAGCGCGGTAGCTCGCACGCCGAGCTGGCTTGCGGCCTGCTCCAGCGCGCTCGCCCCGGCGCGCACGGCGTCCCTCGTCAGCCCCCGGCCAATACCGACGCCGACGTCGATGTCGCCCGAGAGAGCGCCGATCAGGATACTGCCGGCTGCGTAGCCGTGGTTCGTGAGCTCACCGGCGGTTGACGCTCCGACAATCGGGGTCTCCTTGGGAAGGCGGCCGCGCAGAGCCTGGCGGATGGCCTTGTGGTCCCGCCCCCGCGACGCGTACACGAATACGACCTTTGGTGTACCGCCGTCCAGCTTCGAGACAAGCTCCTCCACGGCGCGCTGCTCGTTCGTCTCGTTCGTCTGCGCAGAAGACAGAGTTACTTGCATATGGTTAACCGCCTGGCCCGAGGCCAAGTTTGGTTGTTGGTATTGGTGGGGACGTCAACCGCGAGAAGCGGCCAGCGTGTACGGGCTACGAGGGCTTGCCGGCGAACCAGATCCCGACGGTGAAGACGCCTGCTTCGCGAGCTGCGGCCAGGGCGATGTCCCCCTGACGGAACATCTCCCGATCGGGTCCGTCGTAGCCGGCCCACACCGGAGTCTCTGCGTCCTGTACGGGGCCCCAGCACTTCTCGCCCGCAAACAGATCGCGCGCGACGAACACGCTGAGGCCAGCGCTGACCATCATCCCCTTGTAGCCCTCGAGCGTGCCATGCCACGGTATGCGAATAAGCTCGTTGACGGGCGCCATGAACCTCATGATGGCACTCTCCTCCTGATGGGCGCCGAATGGCCGCTGCAGCCAGTCGATGCCGCCAACGCGCCCTCCCGGTTTGAGGACCCGTGCGACCTCGCGAAAGAATGCTTGCTTGTCGGGGAGATGGCAGACGGAGTCGTAGAACGTGACCGCATCGAAGCTGGCGTCGGGAAACGGGAGCTGCCGGTAAGCGGTGTCATCCAGCGTCTGGAAGCTAACCCGCGCCGAGAGCCCGCGGGCCGCTGCCTTGTCTCGCGCCGTGGCGTTCAACCGGTCGTTGTTCGACACCCCGACGAACGCCCCGCCCGACACAGTAGCCATATGCAGTGTCGGACCCCCGATCCCCGATCCGAAGTCGAGCACGCGTGAGCGCTGGCTAATCCCCGTTAGCGCGACGACGCGCTCGTTCAGAAGCTGACACGCGCGCTCCCGCGGGAGCCCGACGGCGAGCGCCTCCGGGTCCCCGTGGTGCCAGTAATCGCCCATGATCTTTTGATAGCAGTGCAGCGCGGAATCGTAGAAATCCTGCACGTCGTGCTCGTAGCTCACGGAGCCCTCCTGTCAGGCGCGGCGTGCCCGTTCCTCGACCTGCGCAACCTCGCGCCCGGCAGCGACCGCACAGCCACGCTACCGAGGCCCTCGCGTCAATGGAAGCACGGACGGACCAAGTCGTTCTTTGTTATGAGATTGTTATCTTCGCTTGAGCTAGATGCGTATCAGGCGACCAGCGTGTCCGATGACACGCGACTCGCGACCCGCCGTTCCTCGGGCCGGTGTCCTGGTGACGACGACGCGAAATCGGGCCGAACGGGAGGGACCACACGCGATGCAAGCCGAGATCGATCTCAACGCCCTTGGTCGGGAGCAGCTCGCCACGCTGTCCTCCAGCGTCTATGGATCGCAGTCCGTCTCTCCGGTGCAACGAGTGTTCGACCTTCTGGTTCCGCCAGGGCGCCGCTCGACGAGCTTGCCCTCGTACGTCACCGACGACCATACACCGTTCGAGTTTTCGCTCGTCCTCGGTCCTGTCGGCGCGAGGCGGACGCCGGAGCTGCGCGTCCTCGCGGAGCCGCCGGACCACGACAAGGGTCTCGCGGGGACGATCGCCTCGGGTCGCTCTCTGGCGAAGACGCTCCAGAAGGAGCATGGCGCTCACCTCGCCCGTCTGGACGCTGTCGATGATCTCTTCCTCCCTGCGGATCCGCAGGGGCCGTTCGCCCTGTGGTTCGCAGCGAATCTCGGACCCGACGGTAGCCCTTCGTTCAAGGTGTATCTGAACCCAAGGGTCCGCGGTCCGGGCCGGGCCGGCGCGCTCGTCGAGGAGATGCTCGAGCGGCTCGGCATGCACGACTCGTGGGAGGTCGTGTCGCGCGCGTCGCGTCGCGGCCCGGACCGCGACGAGCTGCGCTTCGTGTCGCTCGATCTCGTCGACTCCCCGACCGCCCGGGTCAAGGTGTACACGTTCCATCACGCCGCGTCGGTCGGAGATCTGGAGCACGTGATGGGCCTGGCGCAGTACTCGGACCCCGAGCTCCTCCGCGCCTTCTGCCGCACGGTCACGGGCGGTGAAGGGCTCCTGAACGGCGAGCGGCAGGTCGGCACTTGCCTCTCCTTCGTGGGTAACGAAGCGCGAACGTGCACCGTGCACGTTCCTATTCGATCGTACGCCGGGGACGACGAGACGGCGCGCGCACGCATCGAGCTCGCCATCGCCGAGCTGGGCCTGGACGGCGAAGTCTACCGAAAGGCCATCGCTGCCTTTCCGCGGCGGCCGCTCCGCAAGGGGGCGGGCCTGCACTCGTACTCCTCGCTGCGCTTCGAGGCCGACGGCCCCCGTTTGAACCTGTATCTCTCTCCCGAGCTCCTGGCGGTCCACCCCGCGAGCGCGCCCACCAGACCGGTGAACGCTGCCCCGAGCCCGCGCGAGACGCCCCTCTCCGTCGCAACGCGGTACGAGGAGCAGCTGCCGTTCTCGTCGCACCCGTTCTTCCAACGAATGGCGCGCAGGCCCGTCGATCTGGTCGCGCTGACGATGCTCATGTTGAACTTCCGCGAGGCCGTGACGAGGGACTTCTCCCGGCGGCTCGCGAGCGTCGTCGCACGCCTCGAAGAGGACAGCCTTCGCTGCATCCTGGCCAAGCAGCTCAACGACGAGCTCGGCAACGGCGAGTTCACGCGCGCGCACGCGGGCCTGTTTGACCGGCTGTGCGACGGCCTGCTCGCCTACCGCCCCGTCGAGCTCCCGGATGCGGCGCTCGCTCCGGGTCGTCGCTTCGGCGCCGAGCTCGAGGCCATCTACACCCAGAGGAGCCCGTACGAGGGGCTCGGTGCCGCGCTCATCGCCGAGGTCGGTGGGAGGCAGGTGGACGCCTTCATGGGCGAGCAGTTCCGCCGCCAGTCTTCAGTGCCGCCGTCCGTCCTCGAGTGGCTCACGCTCCACGAGACGCTGGAGGTCGACCACGTGGACGAGGTGTTCGTCCTCGCGACCGCGATCCCCGAGGGGCCCAAGGCGGACCTCGCAGCCCGCGGCGCCTGCGACATGGCCCGGGCAGCCGCTTCGTTCTTCGACGCCATGTACGAGGTTCATGCGCCATGAGCGCCGTCGACTTCTCCGCCCAGCGAACCAAGTTTCCGACGCTGCGTGAGCGGGTCTACATGGCGTCGCAGTGCACCGGTCTCTTCCCGGAAGAGATGCTCGAGGACCTCGATCGCTACCGTCGCTCACTGTTTCTACGAAGCCGGGCCATCGACGAGTGGGTTGGCGAGTTCGACCAGATGCACGTACGGATGGAGGAGCTGCTCCAGGCGCCTCCCGGATCGGTCATGCTGCGCGACAGCGCGACGGCCGCGCAGGCGGCGGTCGTCGCCGCCTTGTCACCGGAGGGTAAGCGCAAGCGCATCGTCATCTCCTCGTCCGACTTTCACTCGTCGCGCTACCTGTGGCATGCGCAGTCGGCGCGGGGCTTCGAGGTAGTCCTCGTCGACTCGACCGACGAGCGGCACGCAGACGCCGAGACGTTCGCGCCGCACATAGACGACCGAACCGCGGTGGTCGCCTTGTCGCACGTCTCTCCACGCAGCGGGGCCCTGCTGGACGTCGCGCGGGTAGGGAAGCTGACCCGCGACGCGGGCGCCCTCTTCATCGTCGACGCATACCAGTCTGTCGGGGTGGTTCCCATCGACGTCCGGACGTTCGGTGCCCACGTCGTCGTCGGCGGAACGCACAAGTGGCTCGGCGGCGGTGGGATGGGGCTCGCCTTCGGGTACGTCGACCCGTCGCTGTCGGAGAGGCTGAGGCCCGCCTATCCGGGTTGGATCGGGAACAAGGAGCTTCTGGCCTTCGAGGACCGCTTCGAGCCTGCGCGCGGAGCCCTCCGCTTTCAGCAGGGAACGCCATCCGTCGAGCCGCTTTACACGGCCCGCGCCGGCATCGCGTGGACGATGGAAATCGGGGTCGCGGTGCTCCGTGCGAGGAGCGTCGTCCTGACCCAGCGTATCGTCGAGGAGGCTGCGGCCCACGGGATCCGCGCGCGGACGCCGGCGCTCCCGGAGCGGCGTGGCGCGATGGTGTGCCTCGACGTGCCCGACGCGAAGGCGATCCACGAGCGCCTCGGCGAGGCGGGCTTCGATATCGACGAGAGGCCCAACGCAGGTCTCCGCCTCGGCCCTCACGTCTGCGTGACCGAAGCGGAGTGCGAGCGCGCGGTCCGGCTGATCGCGGAGGAGCTCGACAGGAGCAAACGAAGGCCCCGGAGCTCGTGAGGCCTCCGTTCTCGTTGGCTCACCTCGTAGTACCGGCACGCCGGGAGCGCCGAGCAAGGACGACGGTGGAATGGTGACGATGCAAGTGCAAAAGGACGTCCAGGCTTCCCAGAAGCTCATCTTGCGCGCCGAGGTCACGGCACGGGGAAAGACGACGATCACGCACACGCGACAGATCTCGGCCTCCGAGGTCGTCATCCCGGTCCTCGAGCCGATTCCGGTCGGTGAGCGGGTCGAGGCGAGGCTGTCCTTTCCCGGGTTGAGCGAGCCCTTCGTCGTCGTCGGAGAAGTCACGGCCTGCCACGCGAGCGCAGGTGCGGAGGACGCAGCGGCCGTGACGGTCCTGATCGACGGCGGCGACGACTCGTACCGGCTGCGCCTCGAGCGGCTGCTCGAGCCCCCTAACGCCAAGCCGAGCGAGGCAGGACCGGAATACAAAGTCCTCGTCGTTGACGACAACAGCCTGCTCCTCGACATGTTCGAGTACGGGATACACAAGTATTTCCGAACGCGTGGCGGAGGGGTCGTCGTGGACGTCGCGCGCGACGGGGCGGAGGCCTGGGAGCTGCTCGAGGCCGTGCGGCACGATCTGGTGATCGCGGACTACTACCTACCGGTCGTCGATGGGGCTCAGCTAATCTCCCAGATTCGCAAGGACGCTCGTGTCGCTGCCACCGCCGTGGTCGCCATCAGCGTCGGAGGGGAGGAAGCGCGCGAGGCGTCGACGTCTGCCGGGGCCGACATATTCTTGGACAAGCCGATCGTGCTCCGCGATCTGTTCGCGACGTTGGACCGGCTGGCGCGGCAGAGGAGGAGCGAATGAGCGTCGCGCGAACCGTTCTCTTGATGGATGACAACGTCTTCGTCCTCGACGTCCTTCGCGCGGTTCTGGAGTCCGCCGGCTTCGCCGTGTGCACGGCGTCGACGGTGCGGGAGCTCGAGCACCAGCTGCTCGGGTGCAGGCCTGACCTGTTCGTGCTCGACGTGCAGATGCCCGAGATGTTCGGCGGGGATGTCGCCCAGGTCCTGCGGGACGTGCGCGCTCACACCGCGCCGATCGTGCTGTATTCCGGGGTCGAGACATCGGCGCTCGCGGAGCACGCGCGCGAGGCTGGCGTCGACTATGTCTCGAAGTCGGAGGGGCCAGGCGAGCTGGTACGACGGATCAATGTCATCCTCTCCGGAGCCTCGCCTCGTGAATAGAGACCTCTGGGGACGCTTCGGAGTGCGCTTCTTGGCGTCCGCGCACAAGCGGATCGCGGATGCGCGCGGGCTCTTGGGCGGCGGGGACGCGAAGGCAGCGATGCGCGTCGCCGCGGAGTTTCACGGATTGGCGGGGGAGGCGGGCATGATTGGCATTGAGGAGATCGCCGAGCTCGCCCGCAGCGGGGAGCGGGCGGCGCGAGCGTGGGCCTCCCATCCCGCGAGTGTGGGCTCGACGGAGAGCCAGGCCTGCGCGACGATGCTCGATGCGATAGACGCGAGGGTCCGCGCACTCGAGGTGCCCGAAAACTGAGCACGGTCGTAGTCTCTACCGGAGTCGGGCGGACTTGTCTCTAAGGGGTCGGGCGGCGGTCGAGCATGCCGTCGATGGCCGACAGGAGCGTGTCTGCGATGAGCGCGAGGGGCAAGACCCGGTCGATCCCGCCGGCGTCGACGGCTGCGCGCGGCATGTCCGCGGGGGATGCGTGGTTGTCCTCGGCGATCGTGAGCCCGCCCCGGCTGCGCAAGATGGTGGCGCCTTCGGCGCCGTCGTCGCCCGCGCCCGAAAGGATGACGCCGGCGCACGCGTCGCGGTACGCCGCCGACATCGATTTGAAGAGCATCGTAGCTGACGGTAGATAGCCCCCGAGCGCGGACTCGTGGAGCGCCACGATGTAGCCTTCGCGTGGGCAGACGAGGTGCCTGTCGTCCGGAGCGACGAACACCGTCCCCGGGGTGCACGGCACCGCCGTATCCGGCGCCACTTCGACGCGCAGGCTGGTGCTGCCGCGAAGAAACCGAACGAGCGCTTCATTGAAGCCGGACGGCACGTGCTGGACTACGGCGACGGCGGCCGGCAGGTCGGCGGGAAGCTGGGAGAGCACGGCGGTGAGCGCGCGCGATCCCCCGGGGCCCGCGGCGATACCTACGATCTGCGCGCGCGGTCGACCTGACGGAGGTGGCGCCACGGTAGCCTTATGCGTCATCGAGCCGGCGGGCGGAGGAAGCGTCGAGGTCTGCCTGGGGACATGCCGGAAGACCGGGACACGCGCCAGTGCTCGAACGCGGTCGCGGAGCTCCTTGCCGGCCGCCACGTTCGTCCCCGACGGCTTGCGCATCAGGTCGAGCGCGCCCTGCTCGATTGCCTTGAACACCAGCTCGCCACCCTCCCCGAGAGGCGCGTCGGTGATCACGAGGATCGGTACGGGCGAACGCGCCATGATGCTCTCGATGACCTCCAAACCGCCCGGACCAGGCATGTCGAGGTCCATGGTGATCAGATCGGGAGCCACCGTCCTCGCGACTGAAATCGCGGCGTATCCGTCCGCGGCTTCTGCGACGACGGTGACGTCGCCGTCAGCCTCTAGGATCTCTTTGAGTAACCCACGACAGATCGGCGAGTCGTCGACGACTACAACGCGCAGGGAGCTCGACATAGTCATGAAATCATAACCCGCGCTCCGGCGCCCAATGCTGGGATTCTGCTTTGGCGCAGCGGTCCGGCAGGAGAACCTCGCCGGTCTCACGCGACGGACGGAACTCTCCCACCCTATCGGAGAGACTCCGCCGTGACATTGTCGGAACGTCCCGACAATCCTGACATTGCTACGGCCTCGCGGCTCGGCCCGATCGGAATCAGCACGCTGGCCGCGGCCCTACGGCGGTGCTAACCCGCACGCGCCATGTTCATCGCCGAGAAGCGAAGGTGTCCTCGGTGCCGCGAGACCGCCGAATGGGTCGGGCTGACCGCGGACGTCGAGGTGCGTGTGCGCGTCAACTTCGTTCCCGTGGGCAGCTATCACGCTCCCTCGCGCACCGCGATCTACGTATGCCCAACCTGCCACCACTCTTTCAAGCTGATGCCCAAGTCAGCCCGGATCGTCGGCGGCATTGCCATCGGCGCTGGCCTCCTCTTCGCATGGGGCGCTGCATCCCTGCCCCACGTGTACGGCGAGACGGCCACGATGCCGTGGTTGCTCGTCATCACGCTGCTCGGCGTCGGCTTCGGCATCATCGGACAGGACGCTTACCGGCGCTGGCGTTCGCCCGTCATCCGCTGATCCCCGATCGGACGGCCTCACGACGCTCTTCTTCGTGGGCCTCGGCGGCGCGGGGGTCCGTCTGCATGATCGCCTCCCTGCTACGGGCGAGTCAGCGCTTCGGGTCGGCCCCTCGAAAACCCCACGAAGGCCATGGTGGAACATGAGGACGGCGGCGGCGGCCCACCTCCCTCGAAGTGGCCGAGCGCGGCAGGATCGGCGGTCCGGCAGGACCACGAGCTCGTCGATGGTCGGCTGCGCGACGATTTCGATGCGCCGCTTCTTCGCGCGCCCGTCGCCGCCGTCGTTCGATGCGACGGGTCAGCTGAGCGTCGGCCGCGGACGTCGCGTGAGGCTCTCCTTCATTCGAATGATGTGTAGCGATCCATCGCCTGCAGTGCTGAGGCCGCGGCAACGACCGGCGGACTCCGCCAGCGCGCGGGCACGCACCGTGCACACCGAAGTACGACGCGTTGAGTTGAACGGAGGAAGCCAAATGACCGCCTCAGACAGGCTGCGCTACACCGAGATCCCCATCAGTCACGGGTCTGGAGCAGTCCCTGCTCTCGGGTTCGGGACGCTGATACCCGACCCTTTGGCCGCCAAACAGGCGATCGGAAAAGCGCTCGAAGTCGGTTTTCGTCACTTCGATTGCGCCGAGCGTTACCGCAACGAAGACGCCGTAGGCAGCGTGCTCGAGGGGGTATTCAAGAGCGGCTTGGTTCAACGCGAGGCCGTGTGCGTCACTACCAAACTATGGAACAACAATCATCGCCCTGAACGAGTGAGGCCAGCCTTCGAAGCGAGCTGCGGACGACTTCGCATCGACTACGTCGATTGCTATCTCATGCACACGCCATTTGCGTTTCGCCCGGGCAACGAGCAAGAGCCGAGAGATGAGAACGGCAAAGTCATCTACGACACCGGCGTCACCCTCACGGAGACGTGGCGAGCGCTGGAGCAACTCGTCGACGACGGTCGTTGCCGGTCGATCGGGCTCTCCAACGTGAGCCTGGAGCAGTTGAAGGAGGTCTTCGAGGCTGCGCGAATCAAGCCCGCGGCCCTTCAGGTCGAGTCCCATCCATACCTTCCGCAATGGGAGTTATTCGACTACTGTCGTGAGCATCAGATCGTATTCATGGCCTATGCCGCTTTGGGCCACGGGATGACACCGAGAGTGACGGAAGATCCGGTGATCGTCTCCATCGCGCAACGGGTCCGAAAGTCTCCCGCTCAGGTGGTCCTCGCCTGGGGTGTCCAGCGTGGGACCGCCGTTCTCACGACGTCCACGAATGCTGGGTTCATCGAGCAGAATTTCGACATCTCGAGCCTGCCCGAGGATGCGATGACGGAGATTCGAGAGCGGCTGACCGCACGGACCAGGTTCAATGCTGTTGTGAAGTCCGGAGTGCCCGGGTTCATTCCGCACGAGGCGTGAGGCCTGCCGCCGAGCCCTGGCACGCGTTACAGTGGCACGCGTTCGTCGTCCGGCGGCGACTTGCCCATCCTCCTCGTTGCCCGTGTGCTGCGTTTCGGCGATCCTGAGGGGGTCTCCATGCCTCTGACCCTCGACGGGCCTGACGACTACTGGACGCGATCGACGAGCCCCGATCGCCTGCACGTCTGGATCGTCAGCGCCTACGACGTGAAGATGTCACACTGGATCCTCGGTGGCGCCCTCTACCGGCGGGACCCGGAGGCGAAGCTCTTCGCCGCACCGGCCGGATGGAGCTTCGATACGCGCACGTGGCTCTCGACCGACGCGCTGAAGCTCGAGGGGCGGCGCTACCCCGGGAGGCTCCCCGGGATCACGTTGACGATCGATCTTCGGTCCGCGACTGGCACCATCGTGAGCGATGACCTCGCGGCGCTTCAGCGCAGCGGGAGCTTCACGGGGTTGAGCGCGAGCGAGGTACCTGGCGCGCCCAGGGGATCGCTTCCATTCGATGCGATCGTGCGCTGGCTCGAGGCGTTCCCCGCGACGTGATCCGGAGGCATCAGGCCTCGAGAGGGAGGATGGTGGATCGGGCCGTAGGCATCCTGGGCGCCTCTATCTGTCCCGCCGCGCCAGATGCCGGCGAAGCGCGCCACGTTTGGCCTTGGGAGCCCCCGCACGATCGGGACGGGGCACGAATCGCCGCACCGCGCGCGAGCTCCCTCGTTCGGGATCGACCGCCGCCGGCTGGCACTGCCGTTGCTCTAGTCCTCAGCGCGCAACGCGTGGCTCGGCGCCGTTCTCTTCCGCTGGCAGCCCTGACGGGATGTTACGATGGGATCGAATCGCCTCGCTGTTACCAACAGGAAACGGAGACGACTCTCCTCCATGACCATCGCCCGCTCGCTTCTCGTGGTCGCAGCTTTTGTCGCGGGCTGCTCGAGCAGCTCGAGCTCGACGGGACCGGCCGACGCGGGCCACGACGCGACGCAGCCGGACGGGGGCGAGGCCGGCGTCGATGCCGGGCCTGCCGAGGGCGTGCTCCAGCACCACAACGACGGTATGCGCTCGGGCTTCTACGTCGATCCGGCCTTCACGAAGGCGGCGCTCACTGGCATCGAGCCGCTCCCGGGCTTCAGCGCGACCATCGAGACGAACGTCTTCGCAGAGCCCCTCTTCGTCCAGGGCGGCGTCGGCGGCCAGGACGCTCTCTTCGTCGTCACGGAGACGAACAACGTCTACGCCCTCCAAGCTGACACGGGCGCGACCCTCTGGAAGGTAAGCCTGGGGACCCCCGAGCCGAGCTCCGCGCTCCCCTCGTTGAACAACTTCAGGTGCGGCACCATCGCCCCCCTGGGCATTACGAGCACGCCCATCATCGATCCCGCGTCGCGCTCCCTGTTCGTCGCGGCGATGACCATGAACAACGGTGTCCCGGACTATCAGGTGTCCGCGCTCTCCCTCGAAGACGGCAGCACGTCGTGGACCGTCGATCTGAACGCAAAGCTCGCCGGGTTCGCCTCTCTGCCCCTCATGCAGCGCGGAGCGCTCGCGCTCCTGAACGGCATCCTCTACATCCCGTTCGGCGGTCAGGCGGGCGGCTGCGTCCCGTTCAACGGTTGGGTCGTGGGCGTGCCGCTGGCCAATCCCCAGGCGCCGTCGGGCTGGCACACGGGCTCTTCCGGCGGCGGCATCTGGGCCCCGAGCGGCGCCGCGACGGATGGGACCTCGGTGTACGTGTCGACGGCATCGCCTGACACGGACGGACTCTCGCCCATCTGGAGCCAGAACAACACCGAGGCGATCCTGCGCATCGGCGCGGGGGCGACCTTCTCCGGCGCGAGCACGGACTACTTCGTGCCGAAGGACTGGTTCGACTACGGGATCGCCGGGAGCCAGCTCGGCGCGGCGGGAGTCATTCTCCTCGACTCGCCGGCATCGACGCCGAGCGAGCTCGCGTTCGCGATCGGCAAGACGAGCGACGGCTACCTCGTCGACCGCACGAACCTCGGCGGCATCGGCTCGGGGGTCGCGCAGCTCGCGTCGGCGACGTCCAACTGGGTCGAGGGCGCGATGGCGACCTACAGCACCGGCGTCGGCCAGTACATCGCATTCACGGCGCCCGGCTCCTTCTGCCCCGCCAACACCGATCTGTCGACGCTCAAGGTCGTCGCGGGCAGCCCGCCCACGCTCGTCCCGGGCTGGTGCGCGGTCCAGGGCGGCGCCGGGTCCCCGATCGCCACCGCGAGCGCGGCGGCCACCGGCAACGTGACTGCAAAGGACGTGGTCGTGTGGGGCCTCGGGACCGGCAACCAGGGGACCGCCGGCACGGGGAAGCTCAGCGCGTTCGACGGAGACACCGGCGCCCTGCTGGCGCAGGCGTCGACGACCATGAGCAACGTGCAGCACTGGATCTCGCCCATCGTCGCCAAGGGGCGCCTCTACATCGCCGGGAACGCGCACGTGTACGCCTTCGACCTCGCGGGCCCCCGGCATGCGCCGCCGCCACGGGCAGACGCAGGCGCGGACGCGGGGGGCCCGCCCGCCAGCTGCCTCTTGACGATCACTCCCGATCAGACCGACGCCTGCGCCGCCTACGGCCTGTCATGCCAGGGCACATCCGTCTACGGAACGTGCATGCCGCCGACGGAAGGTTTGCCGTGCCTTCCGCAGGTCGGCTGCGCGTCCGGGCTCAGCTGCGTGAAGGTGGCTGGCAACGCGACCACGACCTGCCAGGAGCCCTGCGGGACGACGGCAGACTGCACGAACCCGTTCGACTCGTGCGGGACGGCCGGAGGCGATGGCGGCACGTGCCTCGGCGCGAGCTGCGGGCCGTCGGTCGACGCGGGGAGCTACTACGCCCCGTGCACGACCGGCACCGAGGGGACCTGCGTACCGTTCTTCAACGCCAGCGGGAGCTCGAGCGGGATGTGCCTCGCCACAGGAGATGCGGGAGCCACCGGCTGTGGTTTGAACCGCGGTAGCGGCCTGCTCTGCCCGGAGGGGAGCTTCTGCTACACGGGCACGTCCAACAGCGCCTGCTTGCCACTCTGCGACTTCACACACGCCGCTTTCGGCGTGGACGGCGGCGGCCCGAGCTGCGGCCCGAACGCGGCGTGCGTGAGCCTCGGACCCAACGTCCGCTTCGGCGCGTGCGCGACGGCGTGCGGCGGCGACGCGGGGACGACGTGCTCGGCTCCGCTCACGTGCCAGGTGTGGAACGGCGTCACCAACCAGAGCGCCTGCCTTCCATGAGAGAGAGGGGCCGGTGTCGAGCGGCGGGGGCCGTGCTTGGGTGGCTGATGGCGACCGCGCTCGCGGGCTGCGGCAGACCGACTTCCTCTCAGTCAGGTCCGCCACCGAGCGGGCCTGCGCTCCCGGTGAGCCCGATAGGCCATCAGGGACGCTGGCTCACGGATGGCGAAGGGCGCGTCTTGCTCATTCACGGCGTGAACGTGGTGCAGAAGAGTCCGCCCTATTATCCTTCGTCGGAGGGATTCTCGGACGAGGACGCCACCTGGCTCGCTGCCAACGGCTTTCGGGTGGTGCGCGTCGGCATCCTCGCCACCGGGCTGATGCCAACACCCGGCGTGGTCGACACCAACTACATCCGTCAGGTCGCCGCGACGGTGGACGATCTCGCCGAGCACGAGATCTACTCCCTGCTCGACTTTCACCAGGACGGCTGGGGTCCCCTCGTCGGGTCGGACGGCTTCCCTGCGTGGATGACCCTCACGGGAAATGCCGTGAACGACACGAGCGACCCGTTCCCCCTCTACTACGAGGAGAACGCCGCCCTCCAGCAAGCCTTCCAGAGCTTCTGGGACGACGCCAAGGGCCCTGACGGCGCCGGACTTCAGGAGGACTACGCGAAGATGTTCTCCGCGGTCGCCAAGCAGTTCGCTGGCCAGCCGTACCTCCTCGGCTACGATCTCTTCAACGAGCCGTGGCCGGGAACGACCTGGAGCGCCTGCCTCAACGACGCGGACGGCTGCCCCACGCTCGACAAGGCGGAGCTCGCCCCGGCCTACGCCAAGGCAGTCTCCGCGATCCGTGCGGCAGGCGACACGCACCTCATCTTCGGCGAGCCGTTCAACCTGTTCAACCTCGGGCTGTCGACCACGAGCATGCCGGTGCCGGGCGCGGATCCAAACGCGGGCATGAGCTTTCACGTCTACCCGCTGACGACGAACAAGGCGCCGGACGGCATCGCCAACGCCGTCTCGTGGGCCTCGAGCACGGGCGGCGCGCTGCTCGACACCGAGTGGGGCGCGACGGAGGTCGGCTCGACGCTGACCTCGGAGTCACTCGCGCTCGACGCGGCGCTCGTGCCGTGGATCTTCTGGTCGTTCTGCTGCGAGCTCGTCCCGTCGCTGCAGCAGTCGCCGGGCGGAGCCAACCTCGTCGCCACGACTGCCGGCATCCTCATCCAGCCCTACCCGCTGGCCGTCGCCGGAACCCCCCAGCAGCTCACGCTCGACCCGTCCATCCAGACCCTCTCGTTCACCTGGTCGACGGTCCGTGCCGACGGAGGCGCCTTCGCGACCGGAACGGTCACGAGCTTCGAGGCTCCCGCGCTCACCTACCCCACGGGGTACACCGCCACGGTGACGAATGGCTGGGTGACCTCGGCGCCATGCTCCCCGCTCCTCACGGTCGCCGCGATGCCCGAGGCACAGACCGTCACGGTCGAAATCAAGCCTGGGGGAACCTGCGACTGAGCTCCCTTACTTGGGGCTCGGCGCAGGCTGGGGCGCGGGAGCGGGCGGCGAACCGCCGGCGGTCGCGCAGACGACGGTGAGCGCCACGGTGGAGGAGCACACCTGGGCAGGCCCCACAGTCTGGCAATTGGACGAGCAGTCACCAAACTTCTGGTCCCCGCGGCTGCCTCCCTTCATGAGGCACGCCGCCATGGCCGCGGTCTGCGCCGTCGTCCGCGCCCCATTGCACGCGGTGTCACGGTCGGCGCCTCCGCCCACACCGTTGAACGTCTCAATCCACGTCTCCCCGGCTAGCGCGAGGGTCGGGAGGGCGAGAAAGCAAAGCGACAGAAGCAGCTTCTTCATCGACGAGTCGTCCTTTCGGGTTTGGTGCCCGCTGGCCCTACACGCCTGGCCTGACCATTAGACGCCCAAGGGCAGCCGCGCATTCATGGCGACCGCCAACGCCAGGGCGGTTCCATGGATGACCTCGCAGCCCCTTGGGCGCGCGGGCGGGGCTGAAAAGCCGTCGTCGCCCATGTCCTGCGCACCGAAGTCGCGCAAACCCCGTCTTCGCAAGGTAGCATTCCGTGCGATGACAGAGGGAGCTCCTGCCGGCCGCCGCCCCGCAGGCCTGCGTTCGGTCGGCCGCGCGCTTCGTCACCGCAACTACAGGCTCTTCTTCACGGGCCAGGGCATCTCACTCATCGGCACGTGGCTTACGAAGGTCGCGACGTCGTGGCTCGTCTATCGGCTGACGGGCTCGGCGTGGCTCCTGGGCGTGGTCGGCTTTGCAGGCCAGATACCGACCTTCCTGCTCGCCCCGCTCGCGGGCGTCCTCGTCGACCGCTGGAACCGACGCCGCGTCCTCCTGGCGACGCAGACGCTTGCGATGCTGCAGTCGGCGCTGCTCGCCGGCCTCGCGCTCAGCGGCCTCATCCGCGTCTGGGAGGTCGTGGCGCTCAACGTGATGCAGGGCCTGATCGACGCGTTCGACATGCCCGTCCGTCAGTCGATGATCGTGCAGATGGTCGAGGACCGCGAGGATCTTCCCAACGCGATCGCCCTCAATTCGTCGATGGTGAACTCCGCGCGCCTCCTCGGTCCGGCGATCGCAGGCGTGCTCATCGCCGCGGTCGGAGAGGGGTGGTGCTTTCTGATCGATGCTGTCAGCTACGGCGCCGTCATCCTGTCGGTGCTCCTCATGCGCTTCGACGTGAAGCCGCTCGCGCGCAAGACGACCCGCGTGCTCCAGGAGATGGCCGAGGGGTTCCGCTACGTGAGGGGCTTCGCCCCGGTCCGCGCCCTGCTGCTCTTGCTCGCCGTGTCGGGCGTCGCGGGGAGGCCGTTCGCGGTGCTGCTGCCCGTCATCGCGCGAGAAGTCATGCGCGGCGGGGCGGGGACGCTGGGCACCCTGCAGGCGACGGCAGGCGTCGGGGCGCTCGCGGGCGCGATCTACCTCGCCTCGCGCACCAGTGTGCTCGGGCTGGGCCGCCTCGTCGCCGCTTCCGCGGCGCTCTTCGGCCTCGGCCTCATGGCCTTCTCGAGGGCGCACGTGCTGTGGCTCGCCATGCCGCTGCTGCTCCTCGCGGCGACCGGAATGATGCTGCAGACCGCTGCGAGCAACACGATCATCCAGACCATCGTCGACGAGGACAAGCGCGGCCGGGTGATGAGCCTCCTCGCGATGTCGCTCTTCGGGACCGTACCGCTCGGGAGCCTCATCGCAGGTGCGCTAGCCACCCGCATCGGGGCTGACAACACGATCCTCGCCGGGGGTGCGATTTGCGTCGTCGCCGCAGGGGTATTCCTTCGCGCCCTGCCCGAGGTGCGGCGGTCGTTGCGTCCAATCTACGAGCGGATGGGGATCTTACGGAGGAAACCGGCGCCCGCCGAGTAACCGTTCAGGTCCTCTCCCAGTCGTCTTCGCCGCTGGCACAGGTACCGCACCGGCAAGCTCACGGCACAATCCATCGCGCAGCGCGGCACACTTCCGGCGGTCGGCGAGAATGTCCGCCGCTCGACAGCGGCTCTCGGTTTGAAGCGCGCCTCCCAAGGAGCGGGTAGAGCCGCCCGCGTTCTGAGTAGCGCCTCCCGAGGAACCTCGAGGGCGCACTTCGGCGCGCACGACGCCTCGCGCTCGTCGAGGAGCCCCCCCTTCGAAGCCGTGAACGCCTCGTCCCATCGCCAGAAGCGAGCGCGCGCGCCATCCTGGGCGGAAATCGGTCTCGTCAGCGCCGCTCGGCGAAGGACGAGAGCGGCTGTCGAAGTGCTCCGAGAGGCGCTCTGGGTTCCGCGCGAAGCGCTCGCCGAAGCGAGCGCCTCCTGTTCCAGCGCCAGCGGAGACGGCGGCGTGGGCGCGGAGGCCCGCGTGACACGCAGCGGCGCACTCGGTCTCGAATGCGTGCCGCTCGATGCGGAGAGATGTGCCAAGGCCACGAGGAGAGCCGGATCGATCGAAGCGCCCCAGGCGCTCCTCGTTCGTTGCGCGGCTCTCCTCGTTCGTTGGGAGGCTCTTGTCGTTCGGCGAGAGGATCTCCTCGTTCGTCGGGAGGCGCTCCTCGTGCGCCGGGAGGCCCCGGCAAGGCCGCGAGCGGCGCTCGGCGTGTTTCGCGACGCTCTTCTTGCTTCGCGGGCGGCCTTCCTTCTCCTTCGGTCTCCGGCGACCGGGGGCCCCGCCTCGCTACCCGTGCAAGCGGCCCGTCCGAGCAGACCCCGGGGAGCCTTCTCCTCTTCGAATGGGGCGCGCTCCACCTCCTCGGCCGACCCCGTCGCGACGCGCGCGGTGCGCCGAATGCGGGGCGAGGCGATTGCCGCGTCCCCGGCGGCGCTCCTCGTTCGGCGCGACGCTCCCTCCGTGGTGCGGGCGTCGCCCGTCACACGGAGGGAGGCGCTCCCTCGATCGAGAGATCGGCAAGGACTACTACGGAGTCCTCATTGGCCCGACGCTCAAGTCGCAGGCGCGGCGCGTCGTCGGCCGATTCCGGCCAGAGGAGATCTACTCCACGCAGCGCGAGCTCATCGAGAAGCAGATCCGCGAGGGCATCGACACGGCGATCAAGGGCCGCCACATCGAGCTCGAGGCGGTCCTCATCCGCAACGTGAGCCTGCCGCCGACGATCCAGGCGGCCATCAACGACAAGCTCGAGAAGGAGCAGGCCGCGCTCAAGATGAAGTACGTGGAGGAGGAGCAGAAGGCGCAGGATCGCGTGAAACTGATGCAGGCCAACGACGGGGCGGAGCAACAGAAGATCGTCGCTCAGTCGGCCGCCGAGACGGCGAAGATGCAAGCCCAGTCGGCCGCCGAGGTGACCCGGATCTCGGCGCAGGCGTCGGCCGATGCGAAGCGCGTGGAGGGCCAGGGTCTCGCGGACTACCAGAAGACGATCCAGCGCACCATCACGCCGGAGATCCTGCGGATGCGGGAGATCGAGGCGTCCAAGGCGCTTGCCGAGTCGCCGAACACGAAGCTCGTGCTGGGGGCGGGGAGCGCCCACACGCTGATTGACATGCGGGGTGCCGGTGGTGGCGGCGGCAACCCGTATCCGTGAGCTCCCCCGATCACGTCATGGACGGCGGCGCTCGCCTCGCGACCCGAGAGACGCTGGCACCTGCTTTGCGTCGCGGGCAAGCATGGTTGCCAAGCGCCGCGACTGCCGCGGTCGATGGGAGTGAACATGAAGCTGCGGTCAACGAGCCTTGCAGACGCTGAAGGACGAGCCAGGCGCGAGACGATGATAGTGACGGGCGCGTCGCGTGGAATCGGCGCCGGCGTCACGACGGCCTTCCTCGAGCGCGGCTACAACGTCGTCGCCAACTCGCAGAGCTTCGCGAGCTCCGCGCTGGCGCCGGACGAACGGCTGGCGCTGGTCGAGGGTGACATTGGCCAGGCGAAGACCGCGGCGGCGATTGCCGAGACGGCGGTCGCAAAATTCGGCTCGATAGACGGCGTCGTCAACAACGCAGGGATCTTCTTCACGAAGCCGTTCACCGACTACACGGCCGAAGACTTCGACCGGCTCTCGCGAATCAACCTCGAGGGATACATCTTCATCACGCAGCTCGCGGTGAAGCAGATGCTGGCGCAGAGAACGGGCGGAAGCGTCGCCTGCATCACCTCGGCCATGGTGGGGCATCCCCTCCTCGCGGTGAAATCGTCCGTACCGATGCTCACGAAGGGCGGACTGGAGGCGATCACCCAGAGCCTGGCGCTCGAGTACGCAAAGGAGGGGATCCGCTTCAACGCCGTCGCTCCGGGGGTCGTCGATACGCCGATGCATGCGGGGGATCCGGCCGAGTCCTTGAAAAGGCAGTCACCTATGGGAGTGGTTCCGGACATCGAAGACATCGTCGACGCTGTGGTCTATCTGACGGAGGCTCGGCACGTCACTGGCGAGATACTCCACGTCGACGGGGGCATGCACAACGGCCAGTGGTGAGCGCTCCCTCACCCGTCCCCGTCTTCCCCCTTACCCCCATCCGCATCCGTCGTCGGCGCCTCCGCCGCCTTGAGCTTGCGGTGCAGCGTGACCCGGTTGATCCCGAGAAGCGCAGCGGCCCTTCGCTGGTTGCCGTCCGTCGCCCGAAGCGCAGCCTGGATGGCGCGAGACTCCAGCCAGTCGAGCCGGGCCGGGAGGCGGACCACCGACTCATCCATCGGCTGAACGGGAGCGGCACCACGGACGGTATCGGGCAGATCGAGCGCTCCTATCGTGCCCTCCTCGCCGATGACGAGGGCGCGCTCGACGGCGTTGCGTAGCTCGCGCACGTTGCCCGGCCAGGCGTAGCGTCGGATCACGTCGACTGCCTCGGGCGAAAAGCCGCGGACCCTGCGCCCCGCGGAGGGAGAGAGATCGGTCAGGATGTGCTCGGCGAGGAGCATCAGATCGTCGCCGCGCTCGCGCAGCGACGGCACCCGCAGCTTCACGACCGCGAGGCGGTAGAACAGGTCCGCACGGAACTCCCCCGCACGGACCATCGCGCCGAGATCACGGTTGGTGGCGGCGAGCACGCGGGCCTCGAGCTGGACGGGGCGGCTCGATCCGAGCCGCTCGAAGCGTCTGTCCTCGAGCACCCGCAGGAGCTTCGCCTGGCTCGACAGCGGCAGCTCGCCGATCTCGTCGAGGAGCACAGTCCCCCGGCCGGCCGACTCGAGAGCGCCTGCGTTCGCGCGCGTCGCGCCGGTGAAGGCGCCCCGCTCGTGCCCGAACAGCTCGCTCTCGAGGAGGGACTCGGGGATGGCAGCGCAGTTGAGGACGCGGAGCGGCTCCTTCGCGCGGGTGCCGGACTCGTGCAGGAGCCGGGCGAGGAACGTCTTGCCCACGCCGGTCTCTCCCTCGAGCAGGACGACGACGTCCGACGCGGCAAGCCGCGACGCGAGCCTCGCGACCTCCCGCGCGGCGGCGGAGTCGCCCAGGAACGAACGCGCGCTTCCAATCGCCGCCCGCCGGAGCAGATCCTGTTCCTCGCGCGAAGCACGCAGCTCACGCACGCGAGCGAGCGACGACGCGCAAAGCCGCGCCGCAAGGGCGACGAAGCGGCGAGTCGTGTCGGAGACTCCTTGCGGGGGGCGCGGGCAGGTGAACGTGACCCACGCCGGCTCCGGACCGTACGCTGCGGCCGCCAGCGCAACGGTTCCGGGCGTCGGGCCGTCACGCTCGACGACGTTTGCGCCGCCAGGAGCGCCCTCCAGCGCCGCGTCGATCGCGGCTCCCCACGACAGACCGCCTTCTTCTGCGCCGACGTGCTGCTTGCCCCACACGGCCAGCGCGTCCCCGAGCCCCTGCTCGTCCTCGGCCGCGTCGAGCGCGTCGGCGAGCTCCATCGCGGCGGCCACACCCCGCACGTCAGCGGCGATCCCCGTCATGAGGGCGCCTACCTGGGTCGAACGCAGCTCGGCTGTCGGAGGCGCCTCGGGCTCACGCGTCAGTACGAGGGCGGTCTCACCGACGACGATCGTGTCACCGACGCGCATGCGCGTCTCCTGGCCCGGAACGCCGCCCGCGAGGAACGCCGACGCCCCCTCGCAGCAGCGCACGAGGGCATCCTCCCCTTCGCGAACGACCCGCACGTGACGGCGGGAGACCCTCGGATCGAGCAGAACGAGATCGGCGTCCCGCGCGCGCCCGATCAGGCGCTCCGCAGCGTCGACGCGGACGCGCGCGCCCGCGTTCTTGCCACGCGCCACGACCAGGGCGAGGCCTCCGCCACTCATCTGGTTCTCCCGCCCCGGCCAGTCACGATGCAATTGTACATCAGTGCGCCAGTGAACGAAGGCGCGCGTGCAGGCCAAAAAGCGGGTGCTAGGCTCCGCGCCCTGTGTCGACCCTGCCGCTCGTGCCCGGCCGTACCTTCGACCGCTACGAGATCCTGGCGCTCGTGGGTCAGGGAGGCATGGGCCGCGTATACCGCGCGTACGATCAGCGACTGCGGCGCGACGTCGCGCTCAAGGTGCTGAGCGAGGGTACGGACGGCGACGCCCGGCGGGTCGACCGCATGATCCGCGAGGCGCGCGCCGCGGCGGCGCTGAGCCACCCGAACGCCGTCTGCGTCTACGACGCGGGCGAGCACGAGGGGCTGGCATTCATCGCGATGGAGCTCGTCCAGGGCCGCTCGCTCCGGAGCTTCGTCGGGGACATCGGCGTTCCGCTCGAGCGGCGCGTGCGCTGGCTCGCTGACATCGCGCACGTGCTGGCCGCCGCCCACGAGCGGGGCATCGTCCATCGGGACGTGAAGCCGGAGAACGTCGTCATTCGGAGCGATGGCGTCGTCAAGGTGCTCGACTTCGGGATCGCGCGCCGCGTCGCGCCGTTCCCGCGAAAGGGGGGCGAGGGCACGGGCGACACCATCACCCAGGCCGGTACGCTCGTCGGGACGCCAGTCTACATGGCGCCGGAGCAGATCGCGGGGCACCCCTTCGATCAGCGGGTCGATCAATTCGCGTGGGGGGTCCTCGCCTACGAGCTGCTCACCGGATCGCGCCCCTGGCCAACGAACGACCTGCACGCCATTGCGGCCATCTTGCAGCAGGCCGTCGATCGCCCGAGCGCGCGCGCGCCAGAGATTCCCCCCGAGGTCGACAGGACCGTGCTCCGCGCGCTGGAGAAGGACCCAGCGGACCGCTTCGCGGCGATGAGCGAGCTGGCGTCCTCGCTCACCGGGGAGCAAGCGCGGCGGTCCGGCGCCTCCGAAGACTCCGTGGATTCCGCCGTGCACGACCGCACGACCCTCCGCACCGAAGGGGCGATCGTCTTGCCTCGGGCGAAGGGCGGGGCACGCTCGCTCGGCCTCGTGGCGCTCCTCGTCGTCGCGCTCGGGGCGGGCGGAACGCTGGCGGTCCGCAGCGCCGTCCGTCCCGCGTCGATCGCGACGGCCACCCCTCCCTCGGCGCGCGTCGCGGCGCGGCGATCCTTCGCCGTCCTCGGTCTGCGCGATCCGGGCGCCGACGTTCACGCGCAGCCCACCGGCGGAGCGTGGCGGACCACCGCGATGAGCGAGCTCCTCACCGCCGAGCTGTCGGCGGGCGGGTGGCTCCGGGCCGTCCCTGGGGACCGCGTCGCGGCCGCGCGCCGCGAGCTAGGGCTCGGCGGCGGCTCCGCCCTGGGGCAGGCCGAGATCCAGAAGCTCCAGCTCGATCTTGGCGTCGACCTGTTCGTGATGGGAACGCTCATCGGCGCCCCTGCCCCCTCGGGCGCCCGGGACGCCTCCGTGCGGCTCGAGGTGTTCCTGGTCGATGCCCGGACCGGCAATACGATCGCGACGGTAGCCGACGCAGGGAGCGAGGCTGAGCCGCTCGCGATCATCGCTCGTGTGGCGACGGCCCTCCGCCGGTCGCTCGAGCTCGCCGAGCCGTCCGCCGACCAGCGCGCAGCGGTCGGGGTGACGATGCCGGCCGGTACCGAGGCGGCGCGGACCTATGCGGAGGCGCTCGACGCCGTGCGCCGCTTCGACGACACGCGCGCGGCGGATCTCTTCAAGTCCGTCGAGGCGCTCGATCCGACCTTCGCTCTCGCCTACGCCGAGGACGCCGCAACCCTCGCCAGGATGGGGCGTGACGAGGACGCGCGGGCGACTGCCAGGCGGGGCCTCGAGCTGGCGGCGGGTCTGCCGCGCGAGGAGCGCCTCTGGGTCGAGGCTACCTACCACGCGGCCGCAGGCGAGCGTGACGCCGCGGCGCGCAAGTACCAGGCCCTCTTCACCTTCTTCCCCGACAACGTCGACTACGCCGTGTCGCTCCTCCACTACACCTCCATCGGCGGCCATCCGAAGGACACGCTCGCCGAGATCGAGCGCCTGCGCGCCACCTCGCCGGCGATCGCCGACGACCCGCGCGTGGGGCTCGAGGAGGCGAGGGCTGCGCACATGAGCTCCGACTACGATCATGCCTTGCGCGCGGCCATCGTCGCGCGCAAGACGGCGGACGAGCGCGGAATGCGCCTCGTGTACGAGCGGCTCGGGTACTACGAGGGGATCGCGCGCAACAACCTGGGGCACCCGGAGGAGGGACTGCGCGTTCTCGAGGAGTCCGACCACCTCGCCCGCGCCCTGGGCGACGCGTATACCGCCAACATGATCGCGCGGCCGATGGCGTACGCCTACGTCGCGCGCGGGGACGTGGCACGCGCGCGGACGGTAGCGTCACGCGCGCGCGACGAGAGCGCGGCGCGCGGGGACACCTACCACGCCACATCCTCGGCGGAGCAGCTCGCCGCGTTCGACGTGCTCCAGGGGGACGTGGAAGGCGGCCTTCACGGGCTCACGGAGGCGATCGCCTTCTACCGCGCGGCGCACGAGCCGCACGCGTTGAGCGGGGGTCTGCCTGACCTCGCCGTCGTCGTCGCGGCGCAGGGCGATCCGGCGGGGGCCGAGGCGATCGCAAACGAGGGGATCGAGGTCGCCCGCAGCAACGGGCGCAAGACGATGGAGGCGGCCGGGGATCTGGCGCTCGCCTACGTCGCGCGGCTCCGTAGGGACGCGGCGACCGAGGCCCGGCACGAGGCCGAGGCGCTCGCGCTCTACCAGACTGCGCAGTCGCGTTCGGGCGAAGCAGAGGTGCGGCGGGCGACGGGCGAGCAGGCCCTCTACGCCGGGGAGCTGGGTCGCGCGCGCACGGAGCTCGAGGGGTCTCTCGGGATCGACGAGGCGCTGGGCAACCAGCTTGGAGCCGCCGACACGCGGACCATCCTGGCACGCGTGGCGCTCGAGGAGGGCCACGCGGCCGATGCAGAGGTGCTCGCCCGGGCCTCGCTCGCCGTCTTCGAGCGAGCCGAAGCTGCGTCCCGGCGCGCGATGGCGCTGGCAGTGCTCGCGCGCGCGAGCGTGGCGCAAGGCGCCTCCGATGGCGGAGAGGCTCTCGCGCACGAGGCCGAGACGATCGCGACGACCGACGTGGCGGCCCGGCTCCGCACGCGGCTCGATTGCGCGCGCGCGAGGACGCGGAGCAGCGCGGGAGGCGCAGCCCGCGCCGAGCTTCGCGCGGTGGAGCAGGCCGCCACGGCGGCGCACCACGAGGAGATCGCGGACGAGGCGCGCCGTCTGCTCGCACTGGAAGCCCGGTCGGCCATCCGCTGACCGTCGAGCTCACCCCCGGCGCCCAGCCGACGGGGTTGCAAAGCGACACACCCTGGGTTGCACATCGCAGCTCGTTTCACCCCGCGGCAGGCCACGTCCGGCGCGCTTTGTCGCGCGCGGCCGCGCTTTCTTGTGTTGGCCCTCTCGTTGCAAACGCGACCGGCGCGCTCCCGGAAAGGCGCGCCGGCCCTGTCTCGGGTCGCGGAGTCTCACCCGAACGACGAAGAGAGAAGACCATGAACATCCACGACAGCCAGATCCGCGCAGCCAGGCTGGGCGCCCCCATTTCGCCGTCCCGCTTCACGCGGAGCCTCACGCTCGGCGCCGCCACCGCGCTCGCCGCTCTGGCGCTCTTCCCCGCCTGCGTGGCGCAAGAGGCCACGGGCTCATCCGGCGCCGCCGTGATCGACGATCCCGTGAACGCCGCGAACACCAACTGGTGGTGGTACTACGGCCAGAGCCCGGCACAGGTCTCGTCCCTCCTGTCGAGCAACGACGCGCGTCTCGTCAGCCTGCGCGTCGAGTCCACGAGCCCGCTGCTCTTCGACGTCGCGCTCGTCCAGAACACAGGCACGTACGCCAAGGCATGGTGGTGGTACTACGGCGAGACGGCGGCGCAGCTGGGTAACCTCGCCACGGCGAACAACGCACGCATCGTGAGCATCGAGCCATACGTCGTGAACGGAACGACGCTCTTTGCCGCAATCATGATTCGCAACGTGGGCGCCGATGCGAGCGCGTGGTGGTGGTACTACGGCCAGGACGCCTCGCAGGTCAGCGCACTGCTCCAGGAGAACGACGCGCGCCTGATCGATCTCCGCGAGTACGGCAACGGCGTCTATGGCGTCGTCATGGTGGCCAACACGGGCGCTAACCAGACCGGATGGTGGTGGTACACGAACGCCTCGGCGTCGCAGGTGAGCTCGTACCTGACCACCAACCACGCCTACCTCGTCAGCATCGACCCTGCGAATGCGGCGGGCACTGCCTTCAACGTCGTCATGAACTCGTATCCTTCGGGCTTCTCCTGGTGGTGGTACTACGGCCAGACGGGGGCGGACGTCGGTAGCCTGACCTCGCAGCACGACGCGCGCATCTACGACCTCAAGAGCTACGTCTCGGGCGGTACGCGCTACTTCGACGTGCTGATGATCAGCAACGGCCAGAGCGCCCCGCCGCCGCCCCCCCCGCCGCCGCCTCCCCCTCCCTCGTGCAGCGAGACGTGCACCTCCACGGGCGGAGCATGCGTCGTCAGCACCGGAGAATGCGCGCCTGGCTGCGAGACGCCGCCAGGATCCTGCACCGCCACGGTCTCCAATGCGATCGACGGCTACGGCTACATCTCGATTGCGTGCACCGGCGTCGGTAACGGCGTCTACACCGTGAGCCTGACCACAGCAGGTCCGACCGAGACGCCGCTCGGTCCGGTGCTGCCGAACGGACCGTGGATCCCGTACTCGAACTACTCGGCGGGCGCCGAGCAATGGGTCTTCACGGGCGGAGCCTCCATCACCCCTTCTCCCGTCGACGAGGACGACATCTACCTGCCAGGTTGCGACGACGGCTCGAACCCCTCAGCCTGCCAGATCCACGCGACCTACGTCGAAGTGTGCGCGCAGCCGGGAGCGGGGCAGTACACGAACCAGTCCGGGCTTTGCGGGAACCTGGAGAGCTTTCCGCAGCAGTGCGCGATTGCAGCGGTGGTGTACGAATAGACGGCCAGCGTCTACGCGCCGCTTGCGGCCACCGCGGCGCGCAAGGCCGCGAGGAGGTCGAGCTTCCGACGCTCGGATCCGAGCTGCTCGCGGTGCACGACGATTTGGGCTGCGGTCGCGTCGGCGGCCTCCCTCAGCCGCTCCAGCGCGTCCCCCTCCACCTGGTCTTCGCCGATCACCACGACGAGCGGACGAAGCGTATGCATCCGCTCGCAGGCGACGACCAGGTGGGCGACCTTGTAGATACGCAGCCCGAAGGGCGCAAATGTCCCGATGCAGTCGTCCGCCTGCTCGGGCGAGAGTCCGATCAGCATGACGCTTGGGACCGGCGTGAATGGGGTCCTTACGACGGTCGAGCCTGCCATCGCAAACCATCGTAACCCACATGGCGTCGCACCTCGCAACGGTCGCGCTTCCGGCCAGGACCCGGCGCGCTCGTGGATGTGTGCCAGGGCCCCAGCTAGGCTTCCAGGTCGATGGGGGGTTCGTCATCACCTCTCAGGTGGACGTGGAGATCGGGACGCTCAGCGCAACGGAAGGAGCGGAGCTGGCCGCGCCGACCTCCCCGAACGACGAGACCAAGGGCGAGCCTCTCGCCGACGTCACTCGCGCTACACCGGAGACTATCCCCGGAGACGGGACGGCGGCCGCATCCGAAGACCAAATTCGAGTCAAGACGGGAGGACGTCGCCGCGTGCTCGCGAAGCCATTCGACCGCGGCACCACATCGTCGTTGACGGAGGCCGGCCAGCGGGTCGGGACACCCATCTACATGGCACCGGAGATGGCCACCACCTCGCCTGTGATCGAGGCTTCGTCGGACATCTTCAGGCTCGGGATCCTAGCCTTTCGGCTCCTTGCGCGGACGTATCCGTTCGCCGAGCCTCCTGCCCTGGCGTGCCTCGAGAGGCGATCGATAGGCATAGCCACTCCGATGCGCGAGGCCTGCCCGAGCCTCGACCCTGCGGTGGCAGAGATCGTGGACCTGTGCCTCGCGCTGGATCCACGCGCAAGACCTGCGGCGCGCGAGGTCGCAGAGCAGCTGAGCCTGGCCATCACGACCATGCCCTCGGCGACGCCGGAGCCCGTCGTGGCGTGACGAAAGGCGGACGGGAACCTCTCGGAAGCTTGGCTCAGGCGACTCGGCGTCCGGTGAGGAGTCGCACGAGCACGACGGCAACGGCCAGGACGAGGAGGATGTGGATGAGCCCGCTCGTGACGTGGAACGCTGCGAAACCCAGCAGCCAGAGCACGAAGAATACGACCGCAACGCCCCATAACAGATTCAGCACTGGTCACCGTCCATCTTTCGATTGAGAAGTACGCTTCGCCGCGGCCGTCGTCTTATTGCGTCTCGGGGGGGACGCCGTCGCAGCCTGGCGTTCCGCCGCTGGTCTCGCCCTTCGGAAGCGAATCATCGCGCCAGCTCCCTGCTTCGCGTCCTCGACCTCAGGCTGGTCGACGACCGCGCTCCTCTCGTCTGGCGCGGCATAGCAAGGATGCTTCCCCGCCCCATCGAACGCCCAGGGCTTCCGGTTCTCTTGGCCCATCACACGCTCCTCTGTCGTTACCGCACGCTGCACGAGGAGTGCCGGCGGGCTGGAAGTGTCCGTCACACGTGAGGAGCGGAGGGTCGACGCGACAAGCTCGGCATTTGCCGACCCGGGACACGCCCACGGCCCAACGGCGCTTCGCAAAATGCCAACCAAGCACAGGGACGGTCACGGCGGGCTCGCGTTTGCGGAGGGGAAAGTCCGCGTCCGTGGGGCGACGCACCATGGCATGAGGCTTGCTGGCGTCGCTCACTGAGAGCGAGCTCATCGCCGTGGCGCGCATGTCTTCAGTCCTCGCCTGCGGCTTTACATCAAGACGTTCGGAGGAATTTCATGCTGCGATCCGTGGGTCTGTACATCGTCAAAGCCTCCCTCGTGCTCTCCGTCCTTGGAGCGACGTCAAACGGTTGCTTCTGGCGCTGGCACCACCGCCACTACCGGGCGCTCGCGGGATCGGACGATGGCATGAGGGTCGTCCAGAGCTCCACGCGTCTTCTGGACGCGCAGGCGGGCCGACTCGCCTCGGCTGGCGGATAGCCTGCGACCGTCGAAGGCTCGTATCGCAGGTTAGCCAGTCCGGGAGGACCCGCGACCGTCGAGCACTTCGCGCACCTTCCGCAGTAGGGCGTCCGGCGTGAACGGCTTCTGGAGAAAGGCCACGCCCGCGTCGACCATGCCGTGGTGAACGATGGCGTCGTCGGTATACCCCGAGGCGAAGAGAATCCTCATGTCCGGTCGAAGCGGTCCAAGCTCCTCCGCCAGCTTTCGACCGCTCATGCGCGGCATCACGACGTCCGTCAGCAAGAGGTGGATCTTGCCGGCAAAGTCCCGCGAGATGAGGAACGCTTCGCCGCCGTTCGAGCCCTCCAGGACGTGGTACCCGTTTCGGCGAAGAATCGCACAAGCAACGGCACGGACTTGCTCCTCGTCCTCCACGAGAAGGATCGTCTCCGCGCCGCCGATCACGGCGGGAAGGCGGGCGGCGAGCGTACTATCGGCGGTGCGGTCGGTACGCGGGAGGTAGATCTTGAACGTGCTGCCATGCCCTGGCTCGCTGTACACGCCGACGTGGCCGCCGCTCTGCTCCACGATGCCGAATACGGTCGAGAGGCCGAGCCCCGTCCCTTTGCCCTTCTCCTTCGTCGTGAAGAACGGCTCGAAGATTCGCGCTCGGGTGGCGGCGTCCATGCCGCTGCCGGTGTCACTGACCGCGAGCATCACGTATTCGCCGGCGGCAACTCCCAGGTGGACCGCAACGTACGCCGCGTCGAGCTCGACGTTGGCCGTTTCGATTGTCAGCTGCCCGCCGTCGGGCATGGCATCGCGAGCGTTGACTGCCAGGTTCATCAGGACCTGCTCTATCTGTCCCGGGTCGGCGAGGACACGGCCGGCGTCCAGGGCCATGCTCGTCGAGAGCTCGATGTCCTCCCCGAGAAGCCGCCCGAGCATCGACTTCATGCCCGCCAACGTCTGGTTCAGATCCAGGACACGCGGTTGGAGGACCTGCTGCCGACTGAACGCAAGGAGTTGCCGCGTCAGGTCCGTGGCGCGTTCTCCCGCAACGACGATCTGCTCCAGATCCTCGCGCAACGGATCGCCGAGCTTTAGGTCGTCCACCGCGAGGGTCGCGTAGCCCAGGACGACGGACAGCAGGTTGTTGAAATCGTGCGCCACGCCGCCCGCGAGCCGCCCGACGGCTTCCATTTTCTGAGCCTGCCGGAACTGCTCCTCCTTGTGCCGGAGCGCGGCCTCCGCCCGCCTGCGCGACGTGAGGTCCCGCTCGATGCTGGAGACGCCGACGACCATCCCTCGCGGATCGCGGATGGGGGAGAGCGTCACCGCGACCTCGACCTCGGTGCCGTTCATCCGCACGCGGGTGGTCTCGTACTGATGGACGGCCTCGCCGCGCGCGACGTCCCCGAGGAGCCCCGCTTCGTCCAGACTCGAGGCACGACGTAGCACCTCGATGGGCTTTCCCACCATCTCGACCGCCGAGTACTCATAGAGCTTCTCGGCACCGACGTTCCAGGTCGTGATCGTACCGTCGGGCGTGACGCTCAGGATCGCATCCTCCGAGCTCTCGACGATCGCGGCCAGTCGCGCGCGCGCCTCCTCCGAGCGACGCTGCTGGGACACGTCCGCCACTAGGGCGAGCGTTGCTTCGAACCTGCCCGCAGCGTCGAAGAGGGGACTCGACTGGACGAGACCCCACAGCTCCGTGCCGTCCTTTCGCCGAAAGCGGAAGTCACCGCGCTCGACGACCCCGCGCCGCCGGCGCTCCGTCCGCTGTTTGGCGAGAGGGCGGTCCGCCTCGGCGACGAACGTGTACACCGAATGGCCCACAGCCTCTGCGACCGTGCATCCCAGCATCCTGGCCATCCGCGCGTTCATGAAGGTCGTGATACCCGCCGGGTCGTACATCCAGACTCCCTCGGAGGTTCCCTCGACGATGCGACGGTATCGCTCTTCACTCGCCCGGAGGGCCTCGCCGGCGACATGGCGGTCGGTGATGTCTTGCACAGTTCCGCCTATGCGGATGGCGCCGCCCGCGGCGTCTCGCTCGACGACCGCTCGCTGGTGGACCCAGCACACTCTTCCATCGGGACGCTCGATGCGGTGCTCGATGTCGTAGGGCGTGTCGGCTTCCACCGCAGCCTGCCGGGCGCGCCGAACGCGCTCGCGATCCTCCGGGTGGACGCGTTCGAAGAACGACTCCACCTGCACCGGAGTCCCTACCGGCAGCCCCAGGATCCGGTAGCACTCGGGGGACCAAACGACCCCGCTGGACGGCCTCAGGTTGGAAGACCAGCTTCCTATGTGCGCAATGGCCTGGGCTTCTTCGAGACGATCGCGCCCCTCGCGCAGCGCCTCGTCCGAGCGCCTGTGTGCCGTGACGTCACGGTAGTTGCCGACGATCGCGCGGACGTCCGGGTCGTCGAGCAGGTTGGTCGCCAGAGACTCGATCCAGCGAATGGACCCATCCCGGTGCTGCACGCGAAAGTCGATCGCGAGGTCGCGGAGCCCGGTGCGCACCATGCGCTCCAGCTCGGCCCCGAGTCGAGCGCGGTCCTCGGGGACGACGAGGTCGCGCGGCGCTCGGCCGCCCATCTCCTCGGGGCTGAAGCCGAGCAGCCTTGAAACCGACGACGTCAGGTACTCCGTCTTGCCGGCGGCGTTGGTCAGCGAGATGGCCTCACCGCTCTTCTCGAAGACGGCCCGGATCCGTGACTCCGTGCGCCGCACGAGCTCCTCCGCATCCGTTGCACGACGCCGGAGGGCCTCGTTCTCGGCACGAAGAAGGCCGATCTCGTGGTCGTCGCTCTCGCTCACGTCACGCCTCCCAGGCCATCCGTCACCCGCCCCGTTTCGAAGACCCGCCCTCTTCACAGGATGGCGCGACCGCGGCGGATGCTACGCCGATCGGAGCGCGAGTGCGAACCGCCGGCAAGAGGGTGCGGAGCTGGCGGAGGCTCCCAAAGGCACGGCCAATCAGAAGCTACGTCGCGCCCAGACCGACCGTCGTCGAGCGACGGTGCGACGGATGACGTATGCGGCTCCCACGGCGAGCGCCGTGAACGCGGCGCCCAGGGCCATACCCCGAGATCGGCGAGGAACCATCGACGACGACCGCCCGGGGCCTACGTTCGTCGGCTCCGCTGGAACGTGCGTCATCGCGACAGATACCGGAGGGCTCGCCGGCAGGAGCCTGTGAACTTGCGTGTTGAACGAGACGGCAAGGACGAGCGCCTCCTCGGTGACGCGAACCTCTCCCCAGGCCACCTGCAGGCCTATCGACCCGATATCCCCGAGCAGGTGGGGCGGAAAGGCGAAGATGTGGGTCAGCGTCTCGCTGAAGTTCCAGGACAGCTCGACGTGCTTCGCGGCCAGAACCCCCTTCAGACGTTCGGTGAGGTGCTCGTCGATCGTGGAAGGGATGTGGGCGAAGTCGACGTGCTCCAACTCGAGCTTGAACACCAACCGATCCCCTTCGGTGGGCTTGTCGATGACCGGTACGACGACCACGACGAGAGAATTGATCCGCACGGGGATGACGATTCCCGCGACCGGCCAGTGGAGCTCTGCCTTGCACCCCACACGTAGTCCCCTGCCTACGAGGAGGGTGACGTCCGACGGTTCGCGGAGCGACAGCGTGCATTCACCTCCGAGTCGGAGCGTCACAGGACTGAAGTCGCCCATCACCTTCGCCAGGTCGTCTCGCGTCAATATCGCTTCGGCCCACATGAATCCTCGCTTCGCCTGGGAGCACCGATGCGAGGGGCATGCCTGACGCTCTCGGGAGCGAACCAGCCGCGGGTGCGCGCGGCTCGGCATGCCGCATGCTGTAGGTCGCGTCGGAGGCCACCATGCCCACGAAATCGAAGACCACGACAACCACGCCCGGATCCAAGAAGCGCTCACGCCGGCAGGTGCGGATACCCCGGACCGCGGGGAAGGCCACCACGGACTTTTCGCAGTATCTGGTCCCCGGTGCAGCCCTCGTCGGCAGCGGCCTGCTCACGACCGCAGGCGTGCTCATGAGGAAACACCTCGGAGAGATTCTCGCGAGCGCGGGTCGGACGGTCCTCTCACAAGGCGCCGCCGCCGTCGCGCAGGTCGATTTCGGTGCGCTTCTCGCCCGCATCGGCCTGCAGAAGAGGCACAGCTCGTTCGTGGGCCCCGGGCTCGGCGCCGTGGCAGGCGCCGTCGCGGGGTCCGCGCTGACGCTGTGGCTGGCGCCCACGCTCCTGCCGCTGATCAAGCATGCGCTGGCCCCCCCGGAGATCGTCCCGGTTACCAGCCCGAAGGTAGTTCGCGACGACACTGGGAGGTCCAACACCTTGGACCACGGGACCTCCTAGCGGGGAATGCGCGGCCGCAGCGCGCACCGGACGGATTCGCATATTGCGAGCCGCTGAGGGCACGTTGCGGTCGCGCCTTCGCTTCTATGGGCGCAACACGTCAGGAGAGGCACGGACATGGGTAGTCAGGAACGCTCGCCTGTTGGCAGCGCGGTCGCCGAGCAGATGGGGTGGGACGCGGGGCCCCAGGCGAGCGGCGAGCGACTCGCCTGCCATTTCACCCCACCGGTGCCCAGTGTGGCGCCGATGCGCCACACGTCGGCCGGCGACCCAGGCGATGTGCCCGTCGAGCAGGAGGAGTTCGAGCTAGGCCATGTCATCGAGGACGCGCGCGACGCGATCCGCGTGGAGGCGGACGCAAAGTGCATTCGCACGGCGCTCGCGCTCGATCCGCACGCCGGTCTCGTGTCCGGCGACCCCGGCTGCCTCGAGCAGGTCGTCTGGAAGCTGCTCTCGAATGCGGTGAGGTTTACGCCTTCAGGCGGAAAGATCGACGTCCGCCTCGTTCAACAGGGCGAGACCATGCTCCGCCTGACGGTTCGCGACAACGGCAAGGGGTTTACGCGGGACGTTACCCCCTTTCTCTTTTGCGGCGTCGGCCTCGGGACCGTGAAACGGCTGGTCGAGATGCATCAAGGGAGCCTGTCGGGGGAGAGCGCCGGCGAGGGCCGAGGAGCGACGTTCACGGTGTTCTTGCCGCGCCACGCGTGCGAGGAGGCCCAGCCGACGTCGCAGACGTCCGAGGGGCGACGGCTCGATGGCGCACGCATTCTTCTTGTCGACGACGAGCGAGACACCCGCGAGATCCTGACGGCCGTCCTCGTGCTCGAGGGCGCGCGGGTCGCGAGCGCCGCGGGGACCGAGGAGGCACTCACATTCCTCCAGAAGTGGCGGCCCGACGTGCTGGTCAGCGACATCGGCATGGCCAAGAGCGACGGCTACGACCTCATCCACGCCCTGCGAGGGCTGGAGAAACGGTGGGGGACCCAGATCCCCGCTGCCGCGCTGACGGGGTACGGGACGGCGCACGACGGCCGGATGGCTCTCGAAGCAGGCTTCCAGATCCACGTTGCCAAGCCCGTGACTCCGTCGGAGCTCGTATCCATGGTGGCGAAGCTCCGCGCCCAGGCAACGTTCTCCACGTGATCCGACAGCGAAACCTCGTGCGCCCGCCCTGCGGTTCAGAAGTACAGGTACGAAGACACCTGCGCCTCCACCGAGAGGGGCTGCGCGACGAGGTCGATCCCCATCGCAATATCCCTTGCGAGCGTCGTCTTGACCGTCAGCCGGACGTCGTACGTGCTCGTGAGCTTCTCTCCCGGTAGGTAAGAGACGGTCCCGGTGAGCAACCCTACTGTCTCGCCGATCCGGACGCGAAGCCCCCCGTGCGGCCCGACACCGAGTCGTACGAAGCTGTCGTCGAGCCCCGTGAGGTGAGGAAGAAACGCGACGTATGCGTCGGCCATTGCGAACACCGCGACACGCTGGTCGTGAGTCGCGATGGTCGCACCGACGGATCCGTCGAGCCCGTGCGCGAAGCAGTCCGGGCAGCCACGGTCGTGCAGGCGCAGACCAAACGCCTGCGTTCGAAATGAGAGACGCGGCTCTGCGACGGAGATGGGGTTCAGCCCCAGAACGTCGGCGAACGTGAGGTTGTCGAGGGTGAGGGCACGTCTCGCCCACCCGTACCGGAGTCTCGTATCGAGGATCACGACCTGCGCCAGCTCCGGCGACCCGTCGGGCGGATCCGTCAGGTCGTGGAGGGTGAGACGATAGCCTACCGAGCCGAAGCTATCGCCGTACTGACTCGTGACCCCGGTGCCGAGCATGATGCGCATTGCGGCGTGGCCGAGGTCGGGCCGGACGTCCCAGTCCGGTTTGATGCTCGCCTCGGGAAGTGCAGCGCCGTTTCGCCGCATGACGAGGGCCTGCCACGTCCGCTTCGCTGCCGTCATGCCCTTCCGCTCGAGGTCCGTGGACGAGTGCGCCTCGACCTCGAAGATCGCCGCATCGAGGACTGCCGCCCGTCTCTCGCCCGGCATGGACACGGGCCACGGGGCCATCGGATCTCGGAGGAGCCGCCGGACCTGCATATCCTCCGTTCCGGTCAGCGTTTCCAGCCTGGCGTGAAGCCGCGTCTCGAGCGACGGGCGGTAGGCTACCCCGCGCACGAGGCCGGGTAGTACGGTGATTGCCCGGAGCGCGTCGATCGGAAATACAAGCGCCTTCTGACTCGGAAACAACCCCAATCTCGGCGCAGCCAGCTGCAGCAGCTCCAGCACTTCCAGGGCACAGTTGCGCGTCAGGTAATAGTAGTCGATCCGAGCTTTGCGGAGCTCCCACATATGGAGCACGAGGAACGTCACCTCCTCGCCCGACAGGGCGAGGTCGTATTCCCACAGGTCTCGTCCTTGCTCAGCGGTATATGCGCGTGCCTGGATGTCATACGGGCGCGGCTCGACGTTCCCGGCAAACAAACCCACGACTCCCTCGAATGCATAGAGGAAGGGATTCTTGGTGTTCGTGATGGCGCGAAATTCGATGCCGCGATCCGCGGCGTCGCGCGTAGCAGAGCTTGGCGGCGCTCGGTCCCCCGCGGCCGTCGTCAGGTGAAGAAATGCGTGACCAAACGCGGACGCCGGGTTGCCGAGGAACGCAGATGCATAGACGAACTGCACTCCAGTTGGATCGAGCCTGGCCAGCGTGCCGTCCAAGTCGGGACACCGCACGGATTGCCCAGCGCGCAGAAAGTGAAGCTCGTTATCCAGCCACTTGCGTCGCGCAGGGAAGCGACATAGCGCGTGCGCATCCTCGTGGCCCGCCACGACAGGGGCCAGAAACGCCTCTAGCGTGGCCGCGAGCTCGGCTTCATGGTCGATCGACCCTCGGGGCGAAAGGAAGAAGTCACCCGGATCCACCTCGCTCGCCCTACCGCCAAAGAAGCCCGCATCGTAATGGATGAGGAGCAGCCACTCGGGATCCTCGGCGAGCCGACGGGAATGCGCACGGGAGAGCAGGTCCGCGATGCGCGACGGGCTCTCGGCACCCGCAGAGGTCGCGGTGAGCACAGTCCCAACCACGACGAGACAGCGCAGGATGGCACCGGCGAGGCGGAACATGAAAGGGAGGGCGGCGAGGCCGAGCGCGGGGGGCACGCATCGACCCCAGCCGCCCTCGAGCGATAACCTAGTCACGAGACGGTGACCGCGCATGATGCGGGACGGAGATCACCCGCGATTCTTCGTCCGCCGTGGCGACGCACTTCAGTCGGCGCGCGAACCCGCGTCCGCGATCGTCGCGCCGTCGACGTGCTTTCGCACCTGGAGCATGTTCGTGACGCGTGTGGCCCCTCCCCGCAGCGCATCGTCGCGGGCGGCGCGGATCTCGCTCCAGGCATTGACCGTCCCCGTCAGAATCGCAGCACCATCCGGCGAAACGGCGACGCTGACGAGCTCATGCTCGACGCGCGGATCCCAAAAGAGACGCTCCTCGACGCCCGCCTTGATGTCCCTCGGAGGCCCCGCCACGGTGAGGTCGTCATTTACGTCGAAGACCCCGGGCACGCTCTTCACCTCGGCGATGACGTCGAGGCGCTCGAGTCCCGTGGGGATCTCCCCCTTCAGCGTCACTCGTCCGCCCGCGCTCGACACCAGGATGGCCTTTCCTTCGGGCGAGGGCAGCGAATCCGAGAGGGCGCGCTTGATCGCGCGGTCGAGCTCCTCGTCCGTTGGCGTCCTCGTTCCCACCACGAGAACCTCGTTGCGGACGCGCAGTACGCCCACCGTATTCATGGCATCGGCGGCTGCCGCGCGTCGCGCGCTCAGGCTGTCGACCGTGCCGCGCAACACGACCTCCCCACCTTGAACGCCTAGCTGCGGCACCATGGTCCGGAGCCGTGGGTCGGTCCGAAACGCGTCACGCACGGCTTCGGCGATGTCCTCATCGGATCTCAGCGGAGCGTCCGTCGTGCGCCTCCGTTCGTCTTGCGCGAACCAGTCCACGGCAATGCCGTCGACGTCGACCTTGTCGACCCCGGCCACCCACGCGTCCGCGCCAGCGCGAGACTTCTCGGCGACGCTCGTCACGGTCCCGACCAGTGTCACCACGGTCCCCGCTCGAGGAAAAGCGGCCGTGGGCTCGTGACGGCCCACCTGGACGGCCAGCGTGTCGGCAGCCAGCCAGACGTCGTTGGCGATGCGGCGCCTGACGTCCGTGGCGATCTCCGCATCCGGACGGCTTGTCGCGTATTCAACGGTCATCGCGTTGATGAGAGCCTTCACCCCCGGGACGGTCTTCGTGACCTCCGAGATCACGTTCTTCTCCTGCCACGAGTCGGCAGTGCCGGAGAGCGTCACCGTGCCGGTCAGGGCCTTTACCCCGATCGTGTACGAGCGCGTGGCACTGTCGGTGTGAAGAGCGGTAGCGACGTCGCCCTCGAGCTGCGCCTCCGTGCGGGGGATGGCCGCGACGCTGACCTCGTCGACCACGGACCGAACCCCGCGGATCGTCTCGGCGACGCTCACTGCGCGCTCCTTCGCGAGAAGGTTGCTGACGGAGCCAGAGAGGGCTGCAATTCCATGCGTCACTGCGACCTGGACACGCTCCGTTCGTAGGACGCGCTCGTCCAACAAGTGTCTCTGGATGGCTGCCGCGATGTCTCCGTCGGAGATGCTTGCTCCCTCTGGCAACCCGGTCGTCGGCGGAGCAGCCGAGGCCGGCGCGGCGGCCGGCGCGTACGGCTCCGACCCGCCGCCACGCTCTGGCGCGCCCGGGTCACCGTGGCAACCTACTGCCACGCTACCCGCCAGCAGAGCTGGCAGGAGGCGCATCCACGATGGTGCATGGCTTCGCGACTGCGCGCGGATTGTCATCTCGTTCGCTCCGGGGCATTGAGGGTGCACAACGATTCCCGAGACGAGCACGATGTGTTCCAGGCCAGGGGAGCCCGTTCTTGGAGAACAACTTGGGCCGCTTGGCAAACTGCAAAAGAGGAGCGCTACGTTGCCTCTCTGGCGGAGACGCCACGGCGCGGAGCGCGGCGCTCAGGAGCCCTGCTTCTGCACGTCCGACCGCACCAGCTCAACCGAGTCTGCTGCCCCGCCTGGCGTCGGCACCGCCTCCCTATCGCCTCCCGGTGGACTCGACTCGTTCACGGTGGCGCCGAATTCGGTCTGGGCGCTCGTCACGACGAACGGACCGCCCAGCTCCTCGGAAGTGAGCATGGCGCGGGCATCCGTCGCGCTGTCCTCGCCGGAGGTGACCGATGACACGTATTCCTCTGCCAGCTCGTCCGCGAGCGAGCCCTTTGATCGAACGTGCCCGGAGTGACCGCGCGCGAAGGGATCTGGGAGAAACGCGGCGCCGTCGTCCGAGCGCGTGCCGGCTGGGTGCAGGAGAGGATTGGCTGTCTTCATGACGTGGTCTCACTTCTTCGGTGAAGAGCGTCGCCTTGGCGCGACTGCCGGCGACAGCTCTCCACACGTACATGCGCAATTGCATAATCGATACCGGCCCCCCGGTCGTTCGCACGGCCCACCGGCCGGGACGCCATACATATCGTTGGAGCGAATCTCGAGCGCGGCGAGAGAGGAATGCCCATATTGGACATGTTCGGAACGCGCCCGAGGAGCTGACCATGGAACCCGTCGAATCTCGCTCGAACGAGGCCGAGCTGCTCACGGTCGTAGTCGGCATCGACTTCTCCGACGCTTCGGGGTACGCGATGTCCGTGGCGAGGCGCCTCGTGGGGACGGCCGTGCGCGCAGATCTCCACGTCGTGCACGCGACGCCGCCGGCGAGCGGTCCCGACGTGACGTCCTTCGAGCCAACGGGCACGGAGGGGCGGCTCCATGCTCTCTGTGGAGGCTTTGCCAAACAAACGCACGCCCGCGTGGTGGCCCATTTGCGCGTGGGGGACGCAGCTGCCGAAATCGCGCGGCTCGCGCGAGAGCTGGCTGCCGACCTGATCGTCGTCGGCGCGCGCCGCCGCAAAGGCCTGGCGATCGCGTGGCATCGGTCACTCTCCACACGCCTCGTGCGGCTCGCCCCCTGCTCGGTGCTCTCGGCGCGACCCAGGGAGATCGACGAAGCGGCCGCGGCGGATGGAGAGGCGGAGGTCCTCGTGGCCCCCCCGTGCGAAGACTGCCTGGAGGCACGCCGTGAGAGCGGCGGGCGGGTCGTGTGGTGCGAGCGGCACACTGGTCATCATGTGCACGGTCATCTTCACCACGCCCGGGCTCGCGCCCTCACCAGCGGGGCATGGACGTTTCACTCCTGAGCTGCAGCCGCGGGCGTTACCCGGCGTGGTCCGCCGATCTGTCGCCGCATGCTCCCATCCCGGCGAAGCCCGTCGTCCTCCTCCGCGTGAGTCTAGGATCCCGTCGCCGGGGAGGCCAACGCCCGTCCGCCCATCTCGATGGGTAGATCCGCGAGGTCGATCTCACCTCCCCGCAAGGACGACACCGCGTGGGCCAGCGCGGCACCGAGTTCCCTCACGTTGCCTGGATACGCGTACTCCGTCAGGGCGCTCCACGCACGTGGCGAGAAGCCCGGCGCAGCGACGCCGCCCACGTTCAGCTTCGCCAGGAAGTAGTCCGTGAGAGCCCCGAGGTCGTTTCTTCGATTGCGGAGAGGAGGGATGAAGAGCTCGAGAACGCTCAGCCGAAGAAACAGCTCCCTCAAGAAGCGGCCGGAAGCTACCTGGTCGCTCAGCTCGTGACGCGTGGTCGCGATGATCCGGACCTCGGGGGGGCCGTCCGGCAGGCCACCAGCGCGCATCTGTTCCAGGACCTGCAACAGCCTCACCTGAGTCGGGCGCGGCAGCTCGCCGATCTCTTCCAGGACGAGCGTTCCGTTTCGAGCCGCGCCAAAGCGACCGAGGGATCCCGCCCCCGTTGACGTAGCCGTTCCCATCTCGTTCCCAAAGAGCTCGAAGGCCAGCGCCTCTTCCGAGCGGTCCGCGCAGGACACCTCGACGAGCGGGTAGCCCCGGCGCGGCCCCTGGCCGTGAATCGTCCTCGCAACGAGGCTCTTCCCGGTCCCCGGCTCCCCCGTGATGACCACGGGAGCGTCGCTGGGAGCGCACGTGTCGATCTGCTGGCACAGACGCGCGATCGTTGCAGACTTCCCGATTATCGAGGCGCCAACCGAGCGCGAGACAAGCTCGGCTCTGGCCACATCGAGCTTGCGGCGAAAGCCGACGCGCTCGGAGATTCGTTCGATGTGTTGCGAGAAAGCGTCAACGTCGACGGGTTTCGACAGGTAGTCGCAAGCGCCCTCGCGCAATGCCAGGACGGCCTCCGGAACGGCCCCATGCCCGGTCATCAGGATGACCGCCGTCGTCGGCGAGACCTCTCGAAGGTGGCGAAATACTCCCAGACCACCGACCCGAGGCATCCTGACGTCACAGATCACCAAGTCGAAGGCCCGCTCCGCGATGATCGCAAGCGCCACCTGGCCGTCGGCCGCCACCGTGACCCGGTGGCCCCAGTCTGCCAGCAATCGCGCCAACGCCGCGGCGAGATCCTGGTCGTCGTCAGCGACGAGCACGTCCAACCTTGCCCCTCGTGCCTGGGCTACACCGAGCCGGACGAGCGTCCCCGCGGGGTCGTCCACCGAAACCGCAGGTTCATCGAGCATGGTTCTTCTCCGTGCAAGACCATGACCGCAGATGCCGACTACGAATAGATGGGGCGCAAGGAGTCGCTCCGCCCCCCCACGATGTCCGGGGGCAGATGCTCGAGGCCGACCTCGTTCCCCCGGGACATGGCGACGCCACGCTCGATGGCGTGAGCGAACTCCCGCACGTTACCCGGGTATCCGTATTCGGCGAGCGCCGCCCAGGCACCGGGCGATACACCGGGCGGGACGTGCCCCTTCGGCGTGAACTGCTTCAGGAAGTGCGCGAGAAGCGCCACGAGATCACCCCTCCGCTCGCGCAGCGGCGGAATGCTGATCTGGGATTCGATGAGGCAACCAAAGAGGTCCTCCCGGAAGCGCCCCACGGCGACGAGGGTGCCGAGGTTGCTCTGGGTCGTCGCGATGAGCCGAACGTCCCCCATCGCGTGGTCGTCCGGCGTGGCACCGGTCGACCGCCCCTGCAACGAGTGCATCACGCGGCTCTGCGTGGTGAGCGCGATCGCGCCGATCTCGTTCAAGACCAACGTGCCGGACCGTGCAGTCTCGAGGCAGCCACCGCGCGCCAGTTGTACGCCGCGTGAGGGGTCGGCCTCGGAGCCAAAGAGCCCTGCTTCGAACGACGGGCCTGCGAGCGCGGTACAGTTGACGACCACGAACGGCCCGTTCCGCCGAGGACCCAGGTTGTGAATCGCTCGCGCCACGATGTTCTTGCCGGAGCCGCTCTCACCTGTCACGAGAACCGGCGCATCGAGCTTGGCCAGCGCCCGGATGCGGGCCCCCAGGCTGGTCATCGCAGCGGTGCCCCCTATTATCCCGTCGCCGATGGGACGGCAGCGGCTATCCTCGCGCGCCTGCTCCAGCGCCCTCCGCAATGTGAGGCGCTCGGAGACGCTCTCGACGACGGCGAGCAGCGTGCGGCCGTCAAAGGGTTTTACGATGTAGTCGAACGCGCCCTCCCGGAGCGCAGCGACGGCGTCCGGGATGACCCCGTGGCCCGTCATCAAAATGACCGCAGTCGCCGGCCGCTGGCGATGCATCCGGCGAAAGAGGGTAAGACCATCGATCTTGGGAAGCCCGACATCGATTACCGCAACGTCGAAGTGCTGACCGTCCATCAGCGCCGCAGCCTCGGCACCATCCCCGGCGACCGCGACGCGGTGACCGGCCGCCAAGAGAAGGCCCTCGACGCTTCCGCTCAGCTCCGGGTCGTCGTCGACCACGAGCACCGTCAGGCAGCTTGGACCAACGCCGGGGAAGCGGTCGATTGCCGGAGCCACGGATGCGCCCGGCAGGTCGGAGACCGGTTGCTCACGCCTTGGACTGTCCGGCATTTGCGAACCCCCCGATCTCATGCGACGGCGTCGCCCGGTCATGAAGTGGACCCGCCTCAACCAGGCGACGTGTGCACGCCAGCGCTGGGCGGCTACGGGTGTTCATTCGACGGTCACCGTCTTTGCAAGGTTGCGTGGCTGATCGACGTCCGTACCCTTCAGATCGGCCATGAAGTACGCGAGCATCTGCAGAGGGATAACCGTCAGGAGTGGGAGCACTTCCGGCTCGGCGGCAGGCACTTCCATCACATCGGGGCTGCCGACGGGGTCGAGGCGACTTCCCACCGACGCGCTCCGCGGCGCCTCTCCACTCAGTAGCTTCGCGACGTCCTCGTCGCCTGCGGTGCAGACAGCGATGAGCTTCCCCTCGCGCGCCTTCACTTCCTGCATGTTCGAGAGCGTCTTCTCGTAATGGACGTCTTTCGGGCAGACGGCCACGACGGGCATGTCTTCGTCGATGAGCGCGATCGGGCCGTGCTTCATCTCGCCTGCGGCGTAGCCCTCCGCATGGATGTACGAGATCTCCTTCATCTTGAGGGCGCCCTCGAGGGCGACGGGGTAGCCGGTGCCGCGGCCCAGAAACAGCATGTCGCGCGCGCGGACGTGCTTCTTGGCTATGGCACGTGCAGCGTCGGCCTGGGCGAGGATAAGCCGCATCTGATTGGGAACTTTGCGCAGCGCGTCCAGCACGCGGCAGGCGCTCTCGGGTGAGAGCGTCCCGCGCCTCCGCCCCAGGTAGACTGCAAGCAAGAGGAGTGCCGCGAGCTGCGTCGTGAAGCACTTCGTCGACGCCACGCCGATCTCCGGCCCCGCGTGAGTGTAGAGGACTCCGTCGGCGGCGCGCGGGATGGCGCTCTCGATCACGTTGGCCAGCGCGAGGACCTGCGCGCCGCATGCTTTTGCCGTCTTCACTGCGGCGAGGGTGTCGAGAGTCTCGCCGCTCTGACTGACGGCAACGACGAGATCCGTAGGCCCGAAAACAGGCTCTCTGTACCGTACTTCGCTACCGATCTCCACGGTGGCGGGCAAGCGCGCGAGCTGCTCCACCCAGTAGCGTCCGGCCATCGCCGAGTGCGAGCTCGTCCCGCACGCCACGAAGTAGACGCGAGCGATGCTCCTTGCGAGCTCCGGGCTCACCCCGACTCCCTCCGGGAGGACATCGTTCCCAGCGAGGTCCATTCGCCCGCGGAGGGTATCCTCCACGGCTCGAGGCTGCTCGTGAATCTCCTTCAGCATGAAGTGCTTGTAACCACTCTTCTCCGCCTGGCTCGGGGACCAGTCGATCCGCTTCTTGTCGCGGCTGACGGCCGAACCGTCGATGGTAGTGATGGTCACGCCTGCCCTCGTCAGAACGGCCATCTCGCCGTCGTCCAAGAAAATGACGTCGCGCGTATGCGCGAGCAGCGCCGGAATGTCGCTCGCTGCGAGCATCTCGCCATCGCCCGCGCCGAGCACCAGCGGGGAGTCGTGCTTGGCCACGACCACCTCCTCGGGCGCAGCGCCGCTGACGACGGCGATTGCGTACGCTCCCCGGATTCGCTTCAGCGAGGCGCGCACCGCATCGGCGAGCCGCAAGGCTCCGGCCCTATGCGCCTGATCGATGAGATGAGCGATGATCTCCGTATCGGTGTCACTGGCGAAGCGGACGCCTGTCGCCTCCAGCTCCCGGCGAAGCGCCACGTGGTTTTCGATGATGCCGTTGTGCACGACAGCGACCTGCCCGGCGATGTGAGGGTGCGCGTTTGCCTCGCTCGGCCTCCCGTGGGTAGCCCAGCGCGTGTGGCCGATACCGGTCACTCCCTGGAGAGGGCTCTTGCGGAGAGCGCCGTCAAGGTTCGCAAGCTTGCCGACCGCGCGAACGACCTCCACGCCACGGGCCGTGTGCACCGCGAGCCCCGCGGAGTCGTAGCCCCTGTACTCGAGCCTTCGCAGTCCCTCCACGAGGATGGGCGCGCAATCCTTCAAGCCGACGTAAGCAACGATTCCGCACATGGTATCTTCTCCGTCAAACCTGCCCGGTGGGCCCGACTAGTTCTGCCTGCTCGTCCTTCGCCGGGTCTTGGCCGGTCGCGGCGCCACCTCGACGGGGCCCTCGCTCACCACACGGTTCCGCCCGGTGCTCTTCGCCTTGTAAAGGGCGGTATCGGCTCTGCGCAGCCAGGCCTCGATGCCGCCGGTCGACGCCGAGTTGAGCTCCGCAATCCCCACACTGAGGGTCACGAACGGCATGGTGACGCTCGGCGCGTGCGCGACGCGAAGCTCCTCCACCTCGCGTCGAACCCGATCCATCCCCGCCGTTGCCTCCGCCAACGCTTGTTCGGGAAGGATGGCGAGAAACTCCTCGCCGCCGTACCGGTAGAAGCCGTCGTTGCGACGGAGCCCCTCCTGCATCGTCTGAGCCACGCGGCGGATGACGTCGTCCCCAGCCAGGTGACCGAAGCAGTCGTTGTAGGCCTTGAACGAGTCGATGTCGCAGAGAGCCGCGCAGTAAGGATGCCCGTACCTGCGGACGCGGGAGGCGAGCAGCTCCAGGTCTTCCGTCAGCTCCAGACGGTTCGATACGGCCGTCAGAGGGTCGGTGCGAGCGGCCCTAAAGTCGTTGTCGCTCTTCCGGCGGAGCGCCGAGGTCTTCTCCTCGCCGAGACGCTGGAGCGTCACGGCGCGTCGTGAAACCTCGAGGCGCACCTCGAGCTCGTCGATGTCGACCGGCTTGGTGAGATACTCGTCGGCCCCTGCATGCATTCCTTCGATGAAATGGGCCTTGTCGGAGTTTCCCGTGACGAAGATGAACTGTGTATATCCGCTCGTCGGGAGGCTCCGTATCCGCCGGCAAAGCCCGGGGCCATCCAGCCTCGGCATGTTCCAATCGGCGAGAATGACGTCCGCGTGGTCGGCTTGGTGCATCTCCCAGGCCTCCTGGCCGTCGCGAGCGACGGCGCAGGCATGACCAAGCAGGCGTACCGCCAACTCGAGCCCCTGTCGGCTGTCCTGGTCGTCCTCCGCGATGAGCACTTTCATCCGCCCGATCGGAAGCGGCGCGGCGGGAGCTCCCTGGTTCGACGCGGAGCCCATCCTCGGTCCTTCAGCAAGACGCGTTCCTTCGCTGCGAATCATCTGCGAGGCCCTTCCTGGAGACCCGATGGTCTCTATTTGCGAAATCGCTCATCGTCCGCTCGTTTTGCAGGCACCGCGGACGCATTCTTCGTCCCGGCACGGGGATGCTGTCAGACATGCCCTTCCGGACGCCGCCCTGATCGTCGGCCACGGTTTCGCTCAGGGAGTGGGATGCTCCTGAGGCGCCCGCTCCTCACGCCATCGCGAAGACGCGATCGAGGCGGAGCAGCTTGAAGATGCTGAGCGGCTGGTCGGCGACGCCGACGAAGCTGACGGTTCCGTGGTTGGCGCGGGCCCGCTTGTACAGAGAGACGAGGACCCCGACGCCGGAGCTATCGAGCAGCTTGAGCCCCGAGAGATCGACTCTGATCTTGCACCCTTCGTCCCGGGTGAGCGCGTCCAGCGTCGGACGGAGCTCCGAGGAAGAGAGCGCGTTTAGCTCGCCCTTGACGCTCAAAACTTGCGTGTTCTCGAAGTCAGTAAGTGAGTGGGACATGGGGGTAAGTTCCTCTGGTGAGGCAGCGGCTTCGTGCACCCACCGGGACTCTCGATGTGCACTCGCCATACCACCCTGTACGGAGCGTGGAGTCGCGGGGTTTCATGCGCGCACTTCTGACACTAGGTACACGGATGACACGCCATCTTGACCAAGTGCGGCGCATCGAGCGCCGCCGAGTCACCCGCGACGGCCGTGCGTTTCAGTACCCCAGCCCGGGGACGCACAGCATCGCGAGAAACAGCGAGTCGCCGAGGGTGACGTCCACGGAAAGGCGCCGGACGTTGAGCGCATCGAGTGTCCAGACGTCGTTCACCCCGGAACCACTCGAGAAGCCCAGATCGTAGCCGGCAGCGTGCACAGCCGCGCGAAGGCCAGACTCGCTCCCCAGGCGCCTTCCAACGGGGTACGCGATCGCACGAACACGCTCACCGAGCTCGCCTTCCAGGACCTCGCGGGAACCGCCAAGCTCGTCGCGGAGGTGGGTAGGAGGCACAGTGTGAAGCGTGCGATGGGACCGCGTATGGGATTGCACACTCATCCCCTCATCACGGAGGGTCCGAACGTCATTCCACGTCATGACGAGCGCATCGGCCATCCGGCGCTCTTCATCTCGGTCCATCGACACTCCGCTAGCCTCGGCGACCTCCAAGAGGAAGCGTTCGAGGTCGAGCTCCCTTTCGTGCTTGATCACGCGAATGAGCCGCGCAGCGGCCACCAGTCGCTCTGGGTCGGTACGGAGGTCGAGCTCTAGCGGTGACGGGTAGGAGAGCTCGAGACGCTCCCTACGCGACGTTTTGACGAGCAGGTGGATCCGGTCCCACCAGAAGAGCCTCCGCCGACTTACGTAGTCGGTGGCAATGAAGAAGGTGGCGCGGACGCCGTGTCGTTTCAGGATGGGGAGGGCGATTTCAAGACCGTCCTTGTAGCCGTCGTCGAACGTTACGAGCACGGGGTTCGGCGGCAACGGTTTGCCTGCGCGGAATGCAAAAACGTCCTCCAGCGAGACAACCGTGAACCAGCGTGCCAGAAGCGACATCTGGCGCTCGAACATCTCGGGCGTGCTGTCCGCCACGGCATCGTCGAGCGCGCCTGCGTACGCGGGCGAGGCGAAGCGATGGTAGGTGAGCACCGGGAGCCAGGGCGATGGCACGCGCGTCCGGAGGCCCAGCGCGAGGGACAGGAGGCCAGCCCGGTCCAGCATTCCCGCGAGGCTTGCTCTGCTGATGATACCCAATCTGTACCCGCTCTCACGGTACCAGTCCTTGGCGCCAACCAGGACTCGCTCTCGCAACCACACGACGTACGGGAGCGGCACGAGCAGGCCCGGGACGTGCAGAGGCTCCGGCATGCACGCCAGCGAGATCGCCGTGGAGCGGCCGCCGCAGACCGCCTTGCCCGCGAACGCCGGCGGCTACACCGTCCGGCGCATCGACCACGAGAACGCGGATGACCGCGAGCTCATCCGACCGCTACTTCGCGAATACTTCGACGGCATCCCGGGCATCGACTTCGATGCGCGCTACAAGTGGCTGTACCTGGCGAACCCCGCCGGCCTCGCGCGGACATATGTGGCGTGCATAGGCGATCGCGCGGTGGGAATCACATCCCTCTTCCCCCGCTCAGTTCGGGTTGGAGCGCGGGACGCCACCGGCGCCATCGGGGGAGACGGTTACGTCTCCCCTGCTTACCGACGACGCGGGATCGTGACCTCGTTGCACCGGGCGGCTCGCCGCGGCATGGACGCGGACCTCTCCTTCATGTTCGGTCCTCCCGAGCCGGCAAACCTACGCACTTTGCTCCAGGCCGGCGCCGTGCTGACGGGGGCGGTTCGGCGATACACGCGGCCACTGAAGGCGCGGTTGTTCGGTCCCATCGTTGCTCGCAGCAGGTACGCGGGTATGGTCGACCGGATCTTTCGACCCGGGATCTCCAGCCTCCGCGTCGAAAGCCTCGGCGCGGGCCGCGACGCACGCGTCGATCGGGTATGGGGTGCCACGAGGCGCGACGTGGCGCTTCATGGCGAGGTGGTCCCAGTGACCGACGCCGCGTTCTATGCGTGGCGCTTCTCGGGCGATCGTCAGAAAGGCCTTCTCGTCCTCGACGGGGACGAGCCGGTTGCCGTGGCTGCAATCGAGCGGCACGGAAGCCGTGGCGCGATCCTCGATGTGACGTGTCCACGCGCCAGCTTCCGCAGCGTGGTGCGCACGCTGGTTTTCGCTCTTGCAGACGCAGAAGCCGTCGACATCCAGATCCACGTACCTTCCCGCGCCCGGGAGCTCGCCCTCTACTCGCTCGGATTCGTGCCGCGCCAGACCAAAGTCTTCCAGGTCCAGGTTCAGGGAGGGTCCCCTGTGCACGCGTTGCTTACCCGGGCCACGGCCTGGAAGTATATGTGGAGCGACGGAGACCTCGACCAGATCCTCTGAGACAGTCCGCGTGCGAGGCATCCTCCCTGGCGACGGAGCCCGCGGTTACCCGAGCAAGACCACACCGCTAATCGTCGCCGGACGGAGCTGATCCAGCGCCCGCTCCAGCGGTCCGCGGCGCGATGTGCCGGCCCGCGTGGCGACGAGCACACCGTCCGCGCATTCGCACACGACATCGGCGTCGGCGCTCTCGAGAACCGAGGCCGTATCGACGACGACGTAGTCGTAGGCGCTGCGTAGCTCATCCAGGGCTACACGGAGGAGCAGACGATCGAGGCCTGCGCCTTCGCGCGAGCATGCGGAGGCGGACCCCACGTGCAGGCGTGACCATGAAAGCGAGAGAGCATGATGTTGCAGCGTCCGGGCCGGCTCGCCCACTGCTTCCGCGCGGCTCGCGTGCAGCCTCGCCATACCGAATGCCCGTGTGAGGCTCGGTCGACTCGAAGTGGCCTCCAGGAGAAGAACCGACGCGAGGGTTTCCTCCGCAATGCACAGTGCGAGGTTGATCGCGCACGTCGTCTTGCCCTCTCCTCGCTCGGCGCTCGTCACCGCTACGATGCGTGGGTCGGCCCCGGTGAGCAACTTGTGCCGCAAGAGGCGGTAGCTCCGGGCCTGCGCCGACGCTGGCTCGTGCAGCATGACGCAACGCGGATCCGGGCGGCCGCCCTGTTCTGCACTGGCGACCACGATCCGCGGTGTGGGGACGACGTCATTGACGTCCACGCGCGTCAGTACCGCGGGCCGCGACTGAGCGAGCGCGGTCATATCTTTGGCCGGGCCGTCTTCCAGCGGCGCGGCACGGCCGCACCCATCAGGTCGGGGCATGAGCCCTCCTCCGCCGGCGGACGCGGGGTACCTGCACGAGCACATCGGCGAGCCCCTCCACGTCCGCTGCCAGGAAGATGCGGTCGTCAAGCGCAGCGCAGAGCAGCATCACGAGCGCGCCCAGAAGGACGGTCGCTCCGCCAGCGATGGCGGCGATCGTCGACCGACCGGGCGGCACGGGGCGCTGCGGGACGTACGCCCGATCGATGACGGACATCTGAGAGCCGTGGTGGTCATCGCTCACGGAGCTGGCCAGTATCTGCGCTTTGAAGAGCGCTGCCTCCACCTGGTCCTGGTGCTGGCGCGCCTCGATGACGCTACGCGTGAGTGTCGCCCACTCCGTCTCGAGCGCTACCAGATCCTTCTCGGCCGGCGCCATGCTCCCGGCGTCCTCGGCTGGCGCCAGCGCGTACCTCGCCGCGCGCGCAACGGTCGGCGGTAACGGAGCGTCAGCCGCCGCAGCTGTCGCGGGCATATTGGCGCGCGCCTCGTCCACGGCCTCCGCATCGGCGAAGCGGCTCTCGGCACGGGCGACCGCGGCCTGCGCGGCTCGGACGTCCGGGTGCGCCGGCGTGAATTGGTACGACTTCTCGGCGAGGCTCGCCCGGGCGGTGGCGAGCGCGGCGGCCGCCTCGCGCATCGCGGGGCTCGGAGCGCGCGAGCTGACCGGTGCGGGGCTTGCCGGCACGGTCGCGGACGGTGCCGGGTGTGCCTGTTGAATCACCGTCCAACGAGGCGCCGCGCGCGATGTTGCTTGCACGCTGGCGCGAACGGCTGCGCCATTCGTGAGGGGCGCGGTATCCAGCGCGAAGCGAGGATGTGTCGACAGAAAAGACGCTAGCTGACGTTCGGCATCTTGCAGGCGGCCGTCGGTTCCAGTCTTCTCTCGAGAGAGGAAGTCCTGGGTGAGCAGCGCCTGCGACGATCGCAGCTCGGAGTCCCTGCCGATGACCAGCTCCGCCAACCGCGCGGTGACACGCTCGGCCTCCCCGGGGGAGTCGCCGTCGAAGGCGATCCGGAACGTATTTCCGCCCGGCGCCTTGAATTGAATGTGCTTCCGGAGCTCGTCGACGGCATCGACAGGGCCGTACTGCCGACGAACATCCGGATAGAGATTGAATTCGTCCAGCACCCGTTCGAGCAGCTGGCGCGACGTCAGGATCTCCTGCACGCGCGCTGCGATGTTCCTCGGCGCCGTCGCTTGCTCGGACGAGTCGGTGGCGGCAATGCCGTCTGTATGGAGCAGCAGCGTCTCCGAGCGGTAGGTTGGGGGCTGGAAGCGCAAGTAGGCAGCGGATGCAGCGGCGCCAAGGGTGACGGCCACGAGCGCCGCCCCCCAGTAGCGCAGGGCGCGACGGCAGAAGACCACGACGCGAGAGACCTGCCCGCGAAGCGTAGACGTGACCTCCCCGCGCGCGGTCGGGGGCCCCAGGAGCGGGTCCTTCACGGTGGGCATCATGCCGAACCTGGTCTCATGACGACGGCGCCGATCGCCAGACCCGATAGAGGCAACGTGAGCAGCAGGGCCGCCAAGCCGATACCGGCGAGCCGGGCGCGGGGGAGTGCGTTTCCGAGCGCAAGCGCCCCGTCGTCCACGACAGTGAAGCGCAATCCGAGGCGTTGCCGTTCGAGCGAGACACCGAGGGACAGGAGCGCGTCGCGCCGCTCTAGCGCGCGCATCCTCTTGTCCAGACTCTCTAGAGACCCGAGTATGCTTATGAGCTCGACCTGAAGTCGCGGATTCGCGGTCGGTGCCGACGCCATCTCGCTCCGCTTCAGCGCGACGTCTTCGCGAAGCACGCTGTGCGCATGACGGGCCCGGACGAGATCTGCGTCGATGCTTTCCTTCTCCCGAACGACCTGATCGAGGCGACCTGCCAGCTCGCGGTCCACGATCAGCTCGCCCAGAGCCCGTGTGACGGCTACGGCCTGTTCAGGGTCGGCGGAGCGAAAACGGACAACGATGCGCGCGGAGCGAGGCGGATCCGACGACGAACGCTCCTGAAGAAAGTAGTTCTGGTAGACGCTCACCTCGATGTCCCTGCGAAATGACTCGAGCGCCACCCTCGGGTCGTGAATTAGCCCGCCGTAGAGGTTGTGACGATTGATGAGGTCGAGCAGGACGTCGTCGGTCCAGACGACCTCTCGGACGTAGCCGTCCATGTCGTGCCTCGGGCCGGAAGCGGAGAGCGGATCGCTCTCCATCTCCACGACACGGAGCACTAACTTCGGTGAATAAATGTGAGGCGCGAGGGCGAGCTTGCCCACGAACGTCGACACAAGAAGCAGGCTGATGGCAACGGTCGCGACAGGTCGGCGCAGTCCCCCGCGCAAGAGGCGCGCGGCCTGCCGAAGGGTTGCTCTGACCCCGGGCTCGTCGTCGATCCAGCTGGGCATCGTCCTACCGACCAAGCAGCTCACCGACCGTCACCATCTGATGGCCCGCGTCCCGCAGGTTGCCGACAATCGCCCGAAGAGCGTCCAGCGTCCACGACTGCCCCTCGTGAAAGAGCACGATCGCCCCGGGATCGACTGGACGTCCGACGACCGCCTCCACGACATCAGCCGCGCGAGTGGTGCGCCAGTCACCCGAATCCAGGGACCAGAACACCGTCGTGAAGCCAGCGCGCGCGCAGGTAGCCAGCGCCGTCAGCGATATCGCCCCCTGTGGCGGTCGAACGATCGGTCGTCTCGGTGCGGATGGCGGCAGTAGCCGTGCGGTCTTGTCGAGCTCGTCAGCCAGGAGCCCGAGGCGGGACAGCTTGGGGAACGTTCGGTGCGTGTATCCGTGCCCCGCAACCTCGTGACCTCGCCTCGTGATGTCGGCAAGGATGCCGGGGTGCGTGGCGCAGAGGTTCCCGATGACGAAGAATGTGGCTCGGGCGCCCACATGTTCGAGCACATCCAGGTAGTCGAGGGTCATGGCGGTGGGGCCGTCGTCGAACGTCAGGGCAACGCGACTACTGCGTGCCGGGCCGCGCCATACGGCCACGGACCGCGGGAGCGCCGCTTCGGCGACGGTCTTCGCGATCCGGCGACCGTGCGCGGCGACGGCTTCGCCCACGAAGTTCATGCGCTCTGCAAACATGGTTGCCGCTCCTCTCGCCACCCTGCGACCGCGCGTCGGAGGCTCTCGTGGAGGAAACCAGCGCTGGCGTTCCAGTCCGGTACGCTCGCGACCTTGGCGACGGTCGAAGGATCGTAGGGGGCCCGCACCGTCCGCCCAAGCGCGCCCGCAAGGGCGCTGGGGTCCTTCGGAGCAACGAGCTCGCCCAGTGCGTCGGACGACATCACGTCCGGAATGCCGCCCACGCGGGTTGCGACGACCCGCCTTCCGCTTGCGATGGCCTCGATGACCGCGTTCGGCATTCCTTCGTGCCAGCTCGGCAGCGCAAGGACGTCACACGCCGCGAGCCACCGTGGGATCTCGGCGTGCGGTCGAGCGCCTTTGAACACGACCCGCGCGCTGCTCTTCTCCGCGATGTCCCGGCAACGTTGCAACGCGGAACCGTCCCCAATCATCACGAGGTCCACGCCCTGCAAGTCGGTTGCGCCTCGGGAGAATGCCTCAACGAGATCGATGGCACCTTTCTCCGCCTCTACTCGTCCCACGTACAGGACTACACGAGCGTCGAGCGCTACGCCGAGCTCCCGCCGCGCGGCCGCGCGGTCCGAGGGCCTGAACCGAGTGGTATCCACCCCGTTCGGAACGACGTCGATACGGTTGGCGGCGACACCAAGGGCCGCCGCTGCCTCACCGAGGGGTCGGCTCACCGCGACCACACGCTGTGCTCGGGGAAACGCCCAGCGCAGGCGGCGTCGTGGCCCGGGGAGGCGTGCCACCACGTCCATGTCCGAGCCGTGGAGCTTGATCACGGCTGGTACCCCGAGAAGCCCCGCCAGCATCACTGCGGCGAATCCATCCGGGTACGCCCACGAACCCAGAATGACATCGACCCTACCCCGGTAAGACAGGACGCAAGCCGCGAGCGACGCTGCGTAGAGAGGCCCCGAGATCGCGTTCCCGATTTTTGGCAAAAAGAGAAATCGGGGATGGCGAACGGGCAATCCGTCCAGGTGGTCGCGCGACGGAACGTCAACGAGTTGTCCGGCGCGGGACCAGCGCCGCAACGCTTGTGCGCCGGGAAACCATGGGATTGTCGCCAGGATCTCGACCTCGCAGAGCCGCGAGAGCGCCGTGAACTGCGCGCGATTGAACGGCGAGGAATGGGGCTCGATGCGGTTCGGAAAGATCTTCGTCATGATGAGAACGCGCATCGTCGGCTCCGGCGGGCTGCAACCGGCGTACCGAGCCCGAAGGAAGTACCGATGGACAGTTGCGGCGTCCGGGGACCTCCTCGCTTCCTCGTCGATGCGCACCCGGCACACGTGTTGCAGCGAGGCGCGCCGTCCGTGTTTGCATTACCGGCCATCAGCGCGCTTATCATCCTCATCTATTCACGCCCGCAGGAGTTCTTCGAATCCCTTCAGGCCGCGCCGCTCCTGTACATATTCCTCGGTCTCGCCCTGTGCGGCATGGCGCTCGATCTGCGGATTGGAAACACGCACCTGCGGAGCACCCCGCAGCTTCCGTGGGTGTGTCTCTTCGTGGTCTGGAGCGCCGGAGGAGCCTTGTTTCGAGCTCCGCGTACCGCGTTGCCCCATCTGACGGAGCTTGCGATCTGCGTTGCCCTGTACGCCGTCATCGCGCACGGGCTCCAGACGTTTCGTGCGCTTCACATTGTCGCGGGCGTGGTGCTCGCGATGGTGCTCTTCGTCTCCGCAGTGGGTGCGCACCAGGGCTTCGCCGACACGGGTTGCGTGCTGGTCAATGACTCGACCCCGGGCGACACCGCAACCGGCGAGCCGGACGGCAGGCCGTGCGTCACGGAGGCGGACTGCGTCCTCAACGACCCCGAGCCCGGCGCGCAGTACGTGTGCGAGCGCATCGGGCTCTTTGGAACGACATCGGTCGGCCAGGGACGCGTGCGATACCGCGGCGTCCTCCAGGACCCGAACGAGCTCGCTCTGGCCGGCGGCATAGGGCTCCCTCTGGCGCTTGGCTTCCGCGTGAGGCGCCGCAGGCGCGCCTGGCACCTGCTCGTCACCATCCTCACGTTTGCCGTGGTTCTGACCTGCGCCGTGCTCAGTCGATCCCGCGGAGGACAGCTTGTTTGCCTCACCGTGCTCGCGGTCTATTTCGCCAAGCGCTTCGGCCTACGAGGCCTGCTCCTGGGAGGCACCCTGGGTCTGCCGCTGCTTCTTCTCGGTGGGCGCGACGGCGAAGAGGCGGCCCGTTCGACAATCGAGCGCATCGAGTGCTGGGCGGAAGCGCTTGCCATGTGGCGGGACCATCCCGTGCTCGGCGTCGGCCTGGGGCGGTTCGGCGAATACCACTATTTGACGGCGCACAACTCATACCTGCTCGCTCTGGCAGAGCTGGGCCTCCCGGGCATGATGCTCTTCAGCATCGTCTTTTACCTCTCGGCGAAGGTTCCCATCGCTGCGCTTCAGCGCGCCGCCGCAGCCAACTCGGCGGGAGGCGAGCGCGCCATAGTTCCGGCGGCGATGGCTTTGCTGGCCGCCTTCGCAGGCCTGGCCGTCGGGATGTTCTTCCTGTCTTTCACGTACCACTACGTCCTCTGGATATACATCGGACTGTCCGGGGCTCTCTATTCGGCGGTCCGAAAACACGATCCGACCTTCCGCGTCCGGTTCGGAAGGAGCGACGCCTTGCTGGTCGGGAGCGTCGACGTCGCGATCATCGTCCTGGTTTTTCTGTACACGCGGGCCAAGCTCGGAGCATGAGGCGCGGCATGACCCGTGCACGACAGCGCGCTCATGCACAGGCCGACCACCGCGGTGATCTCGTCGGTGCTCGTTTTGTCGCTTCCTTTCGCAGGGTGCAAAGAGCCGGGCTTCCGCGAGTCGTCTTCTTCGTCTGAAATAGCGAATCCGAGCCCGCGCCCCGCGCAAAGCACCGACGTCCGTGTGTCCACCGCGCCGCTCGCCGCCGTCAAGCCCGCCGAACAACGCATTCTGCTCGACGCCCCGGCTCTCGAGCGTCTGCACGACTCCGCGCGCCGGCGCACTGCAGCCTGGGCTTTCACGGCCGCTCGCTGCGAGGAGGCCGTCTCTGCACCACGAGAGTCCGGCTACCAGGGTTTCGAATGGGCAGACCTCGTCGCGAGCCTCGCGCTCTGCTGGCATGCGACGGGAGACGCCCGGTACGCGACCAGCGCCATCGGCTATCTCGGAGCATTGCTCGACGACCGATTCAAGATCGGCGACGGTCAGGGCGGCGCCTCCGTCGTGACCCACGACTCCGGGTATGGCATCCGCACCTTCGCTACATACACGGCGCTCGGGTACGACTGGCTCCGGGGCGCCCCGGGAATGTCCATCGCCCTTCGCGCGAGGATCATCGAGCGCCTCGATCAGTGGCTCGGCTGGTACGCCGACAAGGGCTACCTGCGCGATCATCCGATCGCGAACTACTACTGGGGGTACCTCACGGCGCTTTCGTTCGCGGGACTCGCCGCATCAGGCGACACACCCCTCGCAGACGGGTGGCTGAAGCTCGCGGAGAAGGAGATCGACACGAGGGTAGTCCCTGCCTTCAACGAGAAGCTCCAGGGCGGCGGCTGGCCAGAAGGATGGCAGTACGGCGAGTACACGACGATGGAGGTGGCGCTCGTCGCGGAGGCGTTCCGGACCGGTGCGGGCATGAACCTCGCGCGGGAGTTGCCGTGGCTCGGGCAGGTAGTGAAGCACCACGTCCACGCGCTCCTGCCCGACGAGCAGTCCGTCTACGACGGAGGGACGTGGGGTGAGCACCCGGCCAAGCCATCGGGGCTAGCGCTTGCCGGTGTGAGTGTTGCGCTCGACGCCGCCGAGCCGGCGACGGCCGCCGAGGCGCGCTGGATGGTCGCGCACGCGCTTCCCCCACTGCGGCGTGAGCAAGCATGGGTGGGGTTGTTGGCTGACCGGACCGAGCCAGCGGGGTCGGACCCTCGCACCGCCGAGCCACGCAGCCTGCATGTCTCCGGCCAGGGCTTGACGTTCGCGCGCAGCGACTGGACGCGCTCTGCCGTATGGGCATCCTTCCAGGCGGGCCCGCGACTGTCGGAGGACCACCAGGACGCGGACCAAGGGCACATCGAAATATGGCGAGGCGCGGACGGGCTGCTCGTGGACGGGGGCGACTCCGAGGGCTCGGCAACTTCCAACCACAACACGCTCCTCATCGACGACGGCGGCCGACACGATAACTATTCGCCGAACCAGGGAGTCTGGGGCCTGCACGTTCGGACGACCCGGTTCCAAGACGACGGCGCCGTCGTCGTCGCGGTCGGCGACATAGGCGAAGCGTACGCCCCCTCGTGCGCGCCGGACGGGTGCAAGGGGCGCTCGGTCGAGCGGCTCGTACGAACGTTCGTGTACGTCCGTCCGTCGCTGCTGGTCATCCGCGACGAAATCTTGCTGGACCAGGGCGGTTATGGAGCGGTGTGGGCGGCACACGTGACGACCGCGCCCGTCGTCCTAGGCGATCTGGCGAGCGCGGTCGTCGGTGGATCCCGGGTCGATGTGAGGACGATCGAGCCGCCCGGAGCGGAACCGCTGGCACTGCATGAACCGACGCCCTCCGGGGAAGGGTCTCACCGGCTGAACCACCCATGGGGGCCGATGTGGCGCATCGAGGTCGCCAGCCCGCGCGGATCGCGCGAGCGCGAATTCCTTCACCTCATCACGGTGGACCGCGCCGACGCCACCCCTCCGCTCGCCCACCGCATCGCTGGGCTCGGAATCCACGGGACCGACGGGCGATTCGGCGGACACCGGACGCTCGTGCTCTTCGCTGACGCGAGCGACAAGGAAAAGACCGTTACCCTGGGCGGACGAGCCGACCTCGCGCTGGTCTTAGGCCTCGAGCCGGGACGCCGCTACGACGTGCTCGTCGATGCCGAGCACGCCTGCACGGTTCACCTGAGCCCATCCAGCGGCGCCTCGGGGGTCGCAGCCACAGCGGGCGGCCTGCTACGGCCCGATGTCGCGTCGTGTGGCCCGTCGTGAAGGCTGCGCTGCGGGCACTCGTCGTCTCGTATGCGTTCCCACCGGTGGGGGGCGCCGGGGTTCAACGCGTCCTCAAGCTCGTGAAGTACCTTCCCGCCCACGGGGTCACGCCGACTGTACTCACGGTGAAGAACCCGTCGGTTCCAGTTCGAGATTCGTCCCTCGAGCGGGAGCTCCCGGGCAACCTCGAGATAGTCCGGGCTCGGACTCTCGAGCCAGGGTACGCGGCGAAGCAGAGCGCACGGCAAGCCATGACCTCCGCCGACCAAGGCCTCGTGAGGCGCGCGCGCGCGGGTCTCGTCAAGCTCGGAACGGCGCTGCTGGTGCCCGACCCACAGGTTCTGTGGCTACCGGGAGCCCAAGGGGCCCTGGTGCGACGTCTCTCGCAACGCGCCGACGACGTGGTCTTCATCAGCGGTCCTCCATTCTCGCAGTTCTTGCTAGCCCCCATCGCCCGCATCGCCGGCGGAACAGCCGTCGTGCTCGACTACCGGGACGAATGGCGCATGGCGTCCCGGACGCCGGCGTCGCGCTTCGAGGCTCTCCTCGAGCGCCGCCTCCTGCGGTGCGCGCACGCCGTCACCACAGCCACCGAGGCCTACAGGACGGAGCTCTGTGCTCGGTTCGCGTTTCTCGACCCGGCCCGGGTGTATCCGATCCCGAACGGCTACGACCCGGACGACTTCCAGCGGGATCTCCCCGTGCCGTCGGGCGACCGCTTCGTGCTCACATACGTCGGCACAATATTTCCGCTCACGACTCCACGCTTTCTCCTGGAAGCGGTGCGCCTCCTGCATGCGCGGGAGCCTGAGCTCGCGAAGATCCTCCGGCTTCGGTTCGTCGGTCGGATAGTCGAGGCCGAGGCACATCACTTCGAGGGAATGGAGGTCCTAGGGATCGAGCGCGTCGGATACGTCGACCACGAGCGAGCGATCGACGAGGTCGCTCGAGGACACGCAGCGCTCTGCATGCTCGACGCCACACCTGGTGCGGAGCGCGTCTACCCCGCCAAGATTTTCGAGATCATGCACATGCGCAAACCCTGTTTGGTGCTCGCGCCCGACGGCGCGCTCGCAGATCTCGTGCGTCGCCACGAAGTAGGGGAGGTCGTTGGTTCACGGGACCCCTCTGCGATCGCGTCGTCGATCGAACGAATGTTGCGCGCCTTTCGGGCTGGTACCGCGCCGAGGACGACAGCGCCCATCGACGTCGATCGGTTCGACCGCCGCATTCAGGCCGGACAGTTCGCAGACGTCTTTCGCGAGGCCGTCGCCAGAGCTGCCGGCGGCACGGTGCACGACGTGACGCTTCGGGGAGCCGGGCTCGACGCTCCACACACCTCGCGGGCGGCGGCCGGGCGCACATGATCGAGGCTCTCCCGCTGGACCCCATTGCCCGCCCGGTGCTTGTGCCTGTCATCGTGGCGGCCCTGGAGCATCGTCCTCCCTGCCAGATCCCGCTCCTCGTGCGCCTCGCCAAGAGATCGATGGACCTCGCCTTCGCGCTCAGCGGCATGGTCATCGCGCTCTGGCTGTTCCCGCTCATCGCGCTCGCCATAAGGATCGACTCTCGCGGCCCAATCTTCTACCGCCAGAGGCGCGCGGGCGCCCTGCGCGAGCGTGACCCTCACGGGCGGTGCGCGTTCTTCGAGTTCGACATGATGAAGTTTCGGACGATGCGCGTCGACGCGGAGAAGCTCACGGGCGCCGTGCTTGCGGCGGAGAACGACCCGCGAGTGACGCGTGTCGGACGCTTTCTCCGAAAGTCGCGTCTGGACGAGCTGCCGCAGATCTGGAACGTCCTCAAGGGCGAGATGGCCCTCGTCGGCCCGCGCCCCGAACGCCCCGAGCTGTTCGAGAACCTCTCGCTCGCCATCCCGTTCTTCGAGGAGCGGATGCGGGACTGCAAGCCAGGGATCACCGGGCTGTCGCAGATCTCCCTGGGCTACTCAGGCCATGCCCCGACTGGCAGCGCGGTCTCGGCGTTCGAGGGGCTCCTCACGAACCCCTTCAAGCTCGACCTCGCGGACGGCGCCTCCGCGGACGATATGCGGATGAAGCTCCTGTTCGACCTCGCCTACGTCATCGCGCTCGAGAAATTCTCGACGTTCGTGGCGGTCGAGTTTCTCGTCATCGTGAAGACGCCGTGGGTCATGGCGCGCGGCCTGGGACGGTGACACGGTGAAGATCGCCCACATTCTGTCGTCCTTCGGCATCGGGGGCCAGGAGCGCATGGCCGCCGAGCTATCCCGCGCGCAGCGGGCGGCGGGCCACACCGTCATCGCGATTTCCCTCGCGGGAGACGCGCACGGGCCGATAGGCGAGACGCTCCGAGCCACGGGTGTCCACACGTTCGTCGAGAAGAAGGGGCGCGGCCTCGACGTGACCCTACCCGTCCGGCTCGCCATGCGCCTGAGGCTCGAGCGCGTCGACGTCGTCCACACGCACAACCCTCACGCACTGGTGTACGGAGCGCCGGCGGGCAAGCTCGCGGGGGCCGCCACGGTCCACACCAAGCACGGGATCAACCCGGATCGCCCCCGACGCCTCTGGCTGCGACGCGCAGCGGGAGCGCTCGTGGACGCATACGTCGTCGTCACACCAGCCCTGGCGGCGGTTGCCGCGAGGAACAGGGAGTGCAATCCGGCGCGCCTCTCCGTCGTGCCGAACGGCATCGACGTGACGGTCTTCGCGCCCAACCCGCCTGCGCGGAGCGAGGTACGCACGGCCCTCGGCATTCCGGCCGAGGCGCGCGTTGTCGGCACGGTCGGCCGGCTCGCGCCCGAGAAGGACCAAGCGTTGCTCGTGCGCGCCATGCTGCCGCTGCTCGACCCAACGCGGCAGCTCGTGATCGTCGGAGACGGGCCCGAACGGGACGCTCTCCGCGAGCTCGTGCGTTCGACCGGCTGCGAGCGGTTCATTCACATGGTAGGCGCGCGTGACGACGTCGCACGCTTCCTCCCGGCCTTCGATGTCTTTGCGCTCCCCTCTCTCACCGAGGGTCTGCCCCTCGTGCTGCTCGAGGCCATGTCCACCGAGCTCGTCGTGGTAGCCAGCGCCGTTGGTGGAATCCCGGACCTCATCGACCACGGTACGACCGGGTTTCTGTCCGCGCCGGGCGACTGCGCGGGGGTCTCGACGCAACTCGCTGCGCTCATGGCTGACGCGCACCTGGCAGAGGCGGTAGGTCGGGCGGCCAGGAAGCAGGTCCGGGGGCACCACTCGCTTGAGCGCATGGCGGCTGGGTACGAGGCGCTGTATGGCAGCGTGCGATCGGCACCGCGCTCTGCGCGTGCTCGAGCGCCGGCACGAACGTCGGCCTGAGATGCGTCTCCTGGCGCTGGCCGCCATCGCTCTCCTCGCGTACACGTACGTGGGTTACCCCGCCGTCATTGCGCTCTGGGCTCGCCTTGCTCCCTACCGGATCCAGGAGCGGGAGGACTTCGAGCCGACCATCAGCGTATGCATGACAGTATTCAACGGCGGCGCGTTCATCGCGGCGAAGCTGCGCAGTCTGCAGCTCCTCGACTATCCCAAAAGCAAGATCGAGATTCTCGTTTGCTCGGACTCGTCAACCGACGACACTGACGCGATCACCCGTGAATTCGCGGCGTCCGACCCGCGCGTCCGACTGTTCCGCGGCTCACCACGGATGGGAAAGCCCGCGCTCGTGAACCGGTTGTGCCGGGAAGCGTCGGGGCAGGTGCTGCTCATGACCGACGTCAGGCAGCCCCTGTCGCCAAACGCTCTGCGCGCGCTCATGCGTCCGCTGGCGGACACCACCGTGGGATCGGTGTCGGGTAGCCTCGTTCTCTCGGGTAGCACCGGGGCCGGCCTCTACTGGCGTTACGAGCGTTTCATCCGGCGCGCCGAGGGACGCGTCGGGCAGATGGTCGGTGTGAGCGGCAGCATCTACGCGCTGCGGCGCGCGGACCTCCCCCTTCTGCCGGAGGATCTCATCCTCGACGACATGTTCGTCCCGTTGATGATTGCGCTGTCCAAAAAGCGTGTCGTTCTCTCCGACGCGGCAGAAGCCTACGACCACGCGTTCGAGGACCACCGGGAGTTCTCCCGGAAGGTGCGTACGCTCGCGGGCAATTACCAGCTACTGGCCAAAGCGCCGTTGCTGCTCGTTCCCATCGTCAACCCGGCGTGGTTTCAGATGCTATCGCACAAGCTGTCTCGACTCTTGTGCCCCTGGGCGCTGCTTGCCCTCCTTCCGGCCTCGATTGGGCTCGCCGTCTGGCATGGCGCCGGGATGTCGCGGCTCGAGGTCGGCTTATGGGGGACGCTCGCGGTCGGGCAAACGGTGCTCTACCTGCTCGCCGCTCTCGGCGCGCGGGGCGGGCCGCTCGCGAGGGTCGCCCGCACGTTCGTCGTACTGAACGCCGCAGCGGTCGTCGGACTGTGGCGCTTTCTTCGCGGTCACCAGGCCGTTACTTGGTAGGCCGGACGGCATCCAGGGCGCGTACGAGGAGATCTCGGGAAGGCCCGCGGACCATCAGCAGCGCGGCCGGCGGGTAGGCCACTACGCCGGCGAGCGTCTCGAGGAAGAGCCCGAGCGCCGGATGAGCTATGCCAACGGTCCCCAGCGCGAGGCGTACACCTAGAACAGCGACGACCATCGGAGCGCACGCCAACAGGACCCGGCCCAGGTTTCCGAGCACTGAGCCGAGCGGCAGTCCGTCGAGCCGCTGCACGAGCCAGAGCGACGCGAGCGCGTGCGCCGCAAACGCCGTCCCGACGGCAGCGCACGTCCAGAGCGGGCTGCGGGTTCCGAAGGTGACGATTGCGACCAACATGACGACGAGCTTCAGCGCCTCGAGCGCCAGGATCGAGCGGGGCCGCTGCCGCGCCTGAAGGTATGACGCAATGGTCCATCCGATGGGCCGGCTCACCGAGAGCGCCGACAGCATGACGAGCATGGGTCCGATGGGGCGCCAGCGGGGGTTGAACAGCGCGGCCACGACAGTCGGAGCTACGGCGCCAAGCCCGACTGCCAGAGGAAAGACGACGAGTGCCAGGAGGGTCACGGATTTCACGAGTGCGGCAGGGCGACGCGTCGGCTCCATCCGCGCGAAGGACGGTAGCAGGACGTCCCCGATCTGCTCTCCGACCTGAATCGCGGGAACGTCAGCGAGGTTGTAGGCCAGGTTGTACATGCCTGCGGGGCCCGGCCCGAAGAAGCGGGACACGAGGAGGTTGTCCCATCGGCGTGAGGCGAACGCGCACAGCGAGCCGAGCGCGATGGGGATACCGAACGCCAGTAGCTCGCGCGTCTTCTGGATCGTGAGACGACAGGGCTCGAGCCAGTCACGGCGGTCCACGGCGACGATGAAGATCGTGGCGCGTACCACCGAGCGGGCGACGTTTCCCACCACGATGGCCGCAGCACCCCAGCCGGTCGCGGCGAGCCCGACGCAGACGCCGCTGAACGCAATCTCACCCGCGCTCCGACCGGCACCCACGACGCCGAAGCGCAGGTCGCGGACGAGGATACGCTCGGGGACGAACGCGATTCGGTCGAGGAGGGTGCTGAGCGCGAGGCCGGGCAGAAAGCGACCCATGCCCGGAACGTCGAGCGCCAGTCCGAGGCGCCTCCGGGCTACCAGCAGAATCGCGAGTGCGATCGCGCCTAACGCGACGTGAAACGCTGTCACGTGGAACGCGGCCGCGCGACCTGCGTCGCGCCTCGAAACGAGGTACTGACCCAGACCGATCGTCGACAGCTGGTTTGCGGTCATCACGAGAACGGCGGCAATCGTGACCTCCCCGTAGGCGTCGGGGCTGACGAAGCGCGTGACGAGGAGCGTCCCCACGAGCCCGACCAGCCGAGCCCCCATCCCCGCGGCGACCGTCCACATGGCCCCGCGAACGGTGTCTCGCGCGAGCGACACCGCTACGGCACGAGGACGGTGTCGCCAGCCAGGATCACGATGTCCCCGGCGGGGCGCTTGCCCGACAATATCTTGTCGTAGTCGACCGAGATACGCCGCGGGCCACCGGCATTGGCTCGGATGACCACGACGTCGCTGGTCGAAGCGTAGCGTGTCGGGCCGCCAGCCAGCGCGATCGCCTCGGAGACGGTGACGTAATAGCGCGGAGTGAACATTCCGCGGTGCTCCACGTTTCCCGCGACCGTGAAGCGGTAGCTGTTGACCTCCACCACGCCGACCGTGACGACCGCGTCTTTCAGGTAGGCGCCCAGGCGCTGCGCAACCTCCGCCTGCACCTTCGCGGGCGTGAGCCCCGCAACATGGATCTCGCCGATGAGCGGAAGGGTGATCGTCCCCCCCGGCTCTACGGCAGTTTGCGAAGAGAGATTCGCATCTTTCCAAACGGTGACCTGGAGGACGTCCGCCGGGCCGATGACGTAGGGCTGGTTACGCGGGTCCGGTTCGACGGGCTGCGAACGCACCGCGATCGCAGCCCCCGCGGTGCAACCCGAGATCGCCGCCGCGAGCAGCGCCCCGATTGCTGCCGCCGGGAACCCGCCCACGGGACCGTCACTGCGCACAGCGGAAGCCAAGAGACGGGTAGGAGTCGGTGACGTCGTAAACGTCGCGGTCGGAGGTGCGCTGCCATACCGCGGCGCTGAGGTATCCACCGCCCCGGCCGCCGTACTGCGTACCCGTGGCCGGGCCCGTCGGATTGGCCGCGGGCGACGTCGCGTAATACGTGGCGCTGTACCAGTCTTCGACCATCTCGACGGCGTTACCCGCCATGTCGAGAGCGCCGAAGGGGCTTGCGCCGGTGGGGTGTGCGCCCACGGGGTCACTGGCACCGGTGCAGCCGGCCATGTTGGTGAGGGCGCAATCCGGGTCCTGATTGCCCCACGGATACTTGAGGCCGTCCGGCCCTCGAGCGGCAGCCTCCCACTCGGCCTCGGTGGGAAGCCGCCGCCCCGCCCATGCGCAGTATGCCTTCGCCTGGGCCCACACGACGCACCCTGCTGGGTGGTCGGCCATCGAACAGTCCCACGTGCAAGACGGTGCCGAGCAGCTCCCGGCGGCTACGCACGTCGAGTACTGGCCCTGCGTGACCTCGGTACGCTCGATCTCGTAGGCGCTCAGGGTCACGGTGTGCATCGGCAGCTCGTTGGCCAGGCACTGCGTGTCCACGCTCGCATTGCACCCGATGATGTAGTTGCCGGCGGGCACGTCGACCATGACCGTCGCGGCGACGTTTCCCGGGCAACCGGAGGTCGCGTCGGAGCCACCGGCCTCGGGTGTCCGCGCCGTGTCGCCTCCGGCGTCGGGCGCGCTTGCACCATCGGCGAGGTCTCCGCCGGAGTCGCCGGTGGTGGTGGCAGCGTCGGGCTGACCCTGCGGCGAGGCACTGGAACAACCGAGCGGCAAAAGCAAAACGAGAACAGCAGCGGCGCGAAGCGCACGCCGGGACTGCGCCATCGCGGACGTCGACGAATTCATGAAGCTCCCGGGTAGCAACGTGTGAGCCAGCGTGACGGAGCGCGCCGGTCCGGGGCTTGCAGTGCGGCGGATAACCGATGCCCTCCGGCGCCCGTTCCCGTCCTGGAAGCAAGGGGATTTGCGCTCAGGTGGCAGCCGTCGCGTGGCTGCTTTCGTCGGCTGGCGTCGCGCACGGAGCCCCCGCTCTCCAGACGGTCGGCGAAACCTCGCTCGGTTACACGGACAACGTCGAGTCCTCGCCGAGCACTCCCGTGGCGGGGGTGCCGCCGAAGTCCGGGAGTCCCTTCAGCATCCTGCGCCCGGGGCTCGTGCTCACTCTGTCCACACAGAGGAGCATTCACCGCCTGGCCTACGCGTTCACCGACATCGTGTTCTTCGAGGGTTCCCCGACGCAGAACAGCCTCGCGAACCGTCTCGACTACCAGGGCTTCGTCGACGTCTCGCGAAGCACCTCCCTCCTCCTGGACGCGAACGTCAATCAGACCAGGACCGATGCCGCGAGCGGCCTCGGGCAGGATGCGTCGCTCCTTCCGGGTGCGACCCCTTATCTGGGAGCCACCGCGGACGAGCTTCTCTCGGTCGAGCTCGCGGCCGAGTGGCGAGCCTGGGAAGGAGCCGACTTTCTCCTGCAGACCCCCCTCTCGGCCGGGCCGAATCCGCAGACGACCTCGCTAGGCGCGAGGACCGGGGTCGAGCGCGCGTGGAGGTCGGACGCCGTCGGGGTCGAGGCCCGCGTGAACGACACGATCATCCAGAACAGTGTGCTGCTCGACGGCAGCCCGGCCGGCACGCAGAAGGAGCTCACGACCACCGGCGTGGGGAGATGGCGACACGACCTTGGCCGGCACTTCACCGACCGCGTCGAGGCCGGCGTGATGCGGGTCGAACGCCTGAACACCGACGCGGGCTTCTGGTCCCCAACGGGCACGGCCGCCCTCACGTACACCGATGACCAAGGTGAGCTCGAGCTCTCGTACGCGCACACCATGACGAGCAACCTGCTGCTCGGTCAGTACCTCCTGGTAGACGAGATCAGGCTCCACGGCGCCCTTCCCCTCCTCCGACGCCCCGCCGTCCTGCTTGCGGCATCGGCCGGCTACCAGGCCGGCCAGCTCCTCAACGAGGACACCTCCGTCGCGGCCCACGTCGATACATTCCTCGTCGACGTCGGGGTCACCTGCCAGGTTGCCGATCCGGTGCTGCTCGGCCTGCGCTATCAGTACGTACAGCGTTGGTCCGACGTGAGCCTCCCGCCGTTGCCATTGAGCTTCACGCGCAACACGGTCCTGATGACGGCCACCATCAAGTGGCCGCCCGATCGGGAGATGCCCAGGCGCTACCGTGCACCCGTGAGGGTCGATCGGACCGACGAGGTTCGCGAGTAGGCCCAGTATTTGCTGAGGAGACCGAACATGGAAGAACGCATCGCAGTCATCGGCCTTGGATACGTCGGCCTCCCCGTCGCACTCGCCTTCGCTCGCAAATTCCCAAAGACGGTCGGCGTAGATGCCAATCCGCGACGGGTCGAAGGGCTGCGCAACGGCGTCGATCTATCACGCGAAGTGTCTCCCGAAGCGCTCAAGGCGAGCTCCCTCGAGATCACGACCGATCCCAAGGCGATGCGCGGGGCCACGTTCTTCATCATCGCCGTCCCGACGCCGATCGACGACAACCACGCTCCCGACCTCACCTGCGTCCTGCGGGCGACGGAGAGCGTTGCCTCCGTACTCCAAGCAGGAGCCGTCGTCGTGTACGAATCCACGGTCTACCCGGGTGTCACCGAGGACATCTGCGGACCGCTTCTGGAGAAGCTGAGCGGCCTCAAGCGCGGAGTCGACTTTACCCTCGGGTACTCGCCCGAGCGCATCAACCCCGGCGACGCGACGCACCGCTTCGAGACCATCGTCAAGGTGGTCGCGGGAGAGAACCCGGCGACGCTGGAGCGCGTCGCGCGCACCTACGGGGCGGTCGTCGATGCCGGCGTCTTCCGGGCGCATTCCATCAAGGTCGCCGAGGCGGCAAAGGCGATCGAGAACACGCAGCGCGACCTCAACATCGCGCTCATGAACGAGATCGCGATGATCTGCGATCGCATCGGGATCCGGACGAGCGACGTCCTCGAGGCAGCGGGCAGCAAGTGGAATTTTCTTCGCTTCACGCCAGGGCTCGTCGGTGGACACTGCATCAGCGTCGACCCGTATTACCTCACCACCCTCGCCGAGTCGGTCGGGTACAACCCGCAGGTCATCCTCGCGGGCAGACGGATCAACGAGGGGATGGGGGCTTTCATCGCCCAACGTCTCGTCAAGATGCTCGCCTCCGGTGGGGCCAAGCTGAAGGGCGCTCGAGTGGGCATCCTCGGGCTCACGTTCAAGCCTGACGTTCCAGACATCCGCAACACCAAGGTCGTCGACATCCTTCGCGAGCTCCGCCAGTTCGGCGTGGAGCCTCTCGTTCACGATCCCCTCGCCGACGCCGACGAGGCATACCGCGCGTACGGTGTACGGATTCAGCCCTGGTCGGAGCTCGTCGAGCTGGACGCGATCGTTCTTGCGGTGCCTCATCGCGAGCTGCTCGCGAAGGCTCCTGGGGAGCTCGTGGCACCGCTGTGCAAGGGTGGTGCGTTCCTCGACGTGAAGTCTGCAGTCAGCCCGAGCAGCATGCGGCCCGACGTTCAGTACTGGAGCCTATGAACGTGCCCGTGCTCTCCCGCTTGCGGCAGAAGCACCTGGGCACCTGGCTCCCCGGCTACCTTCGCCACCTGGGCTCACCCCGACGCGCGCTTCCGAAGACGACGGGCCGCCACCTGCTCTTCGCGCTCTGCGATCACTACGAGCCGCTCTGGGGAGACGCTCCCTCGGACGTGGGGGATGCCCGCGTCGAGGCCTGGGAGAGGGCGTACCCGCCGCTCGCTGCCCAGTTTCGAGACTCGGACGGGAGATCGCCCCGACACAGCTTCTTCTTCCCCGGCGAGCAATACGAGCCACGGTTTCTCGAGCGCCTGGCGACCCTCGCCCGGGCGGGCTTCGGCGAAGTCGAGCTGCACCTTCACCACGACCGCGACTCCGCGGAGCATTTGACCCGCAAGCTCGCCGAGTACGTTGCCTCCTACGCTGCCCATGGGCACCTGACGCGAGGAGAAGACGGTCGACCCCGTTTCGCCTTCATCCACGGCAACTGGTGCCTCGCCAACGCGCGCAGGGATGGCCGCTGGTGCGGGGTTGACGCCGAGATGCCATTGCTATTCGCCAGTGGATGCTACGCCGACTTCACTTTTCCTTCCGCTCCAGACGAGTGCCAGCCCGGCATCGTAAACCAGATATATTGGCCAAACGGCGACCTCGCGAAGGCCCGCGCCTACGAGCGCGGCACGCCGGCGAGCGTCGGCGAGGTCAAGCACGACCGCATGCTCATGATCGAGGGGCCCCTCTCGATTGCGCGGCGACCGGGGCCGTTCCGGCTCCGCATCGAGAACGGCGCCATCACGGCCAACGATCCTCCCTCGTACGAGCGCGTTCGTAGCTGGGTAGCGCAGGGCATCCACGTTCGAGGCCGTCCCGAGTGGGTCTTCGTCAAGGTCCACACCCATGGCGCGCCCGAGGAGCAGGCGGCTTCGCTGCTCGGTGACGGCGGAAAGACGCTGCACAGGGTGCTGGCGTCCCACTTCAATGACGGAAAAAGGTGGACCTTGCACTACGTCAGCGCACGAGAAATGTACAATACTGCCCGGGCCGCCATGGATGGTTGCGAAGGCAATCCATTCGCCTACCGCGACTACGTCCTTCCGCCGCCTCCGGTGGCGCGGTCATGAGCGCCTACGGGTCCCTCTACCGTGGCGTACTCATGCCCGTCTGGGAAACCTGGATCCGGCATCGACCCACGTTGCAACATCTGCGAGAGCTCGAACGAACGCAGTGGTGCTCACTCGATGAGCTGAAGTCGATTCAGTCGTCGAGTCTCCGACGACTTCTCGTGCATTCCTACGACCACGTCCCGTACTACAGGGCGCGGTTCGACGAGGTCGGGCTCCGTCCGAGCGATGTGAGTGGGCCCGTCGACCTGGGCCAGCTCCCGCTCCTGACGCGCCAGGCGACGCGCGACGCGGGGGAGCTGCGAGGCTCGACCGCCCCACCATTTCCGACGATCAAGAAGATGACCGGCGGCTCCACGGGACAGCCGCTCGCCTTTGGCTATGACGCTGGATCCGAGTCGTGGAGAAACGCCGTCCGGCTGCGTGGGTACGGGTGGGCAGGGTGCCGCCCGGGAGACCGAACGCTTCACTACTGGGGGCGCCTCCCAGTCCACTCCCACGGCTACCGCTGGCTGAAGGTTACAGCCGACCGTGGACTGCGGCGCGAGCACGTCGTCGACTGCGGCCTGCGCTCCGACGAGACCCTCGAGGAGACGGCGCGGTGGATCGCCCGTGCTCGCCCGACGGCCATCGTTTCCTACTGCCACGCCGCTGTAGACCTTGCTCGCTACATAACCGAGCATCGACTGAAGGACTGGGACTCGATCCCCGTACTCTGCTGCGCCGAGGAGCTTCTCCCCTCGGACCGCGCGGTCATCGCCGAGGCGTTCGGCCCCGCCGTCTTCGAGACCTACGGCTGCCGCGAGTTCATGTTGATTGGAATGGAATGCGCGGCTCACGAAGGGCTGCACCTTTCCGCAGAGAACCTCATGGTCGAGGTGCTGGTGAAGGACGAAGGGGGCAAGTTGCGCGCGGCCGCCCCCGGTGAAGCGGGTGAGGTCGTGGTGACGGACCTTCACAACTTCGGCATGCCGTTCATCCGCTATGCGACCGGCGACGTCGCCATCGCCGCCGACGAGTCCCGCTGCGGTTGCGGCCGCGCCGCGCCTCGTCTGGGGGCGATAGGCGGGAGAATCACGGATACGCTGGTGCGCCTCGACGGAAGCCGTGTCGAGGGAATCCTCTTCAACGTGATCTTCACGGGGCTGGCCAAGGCGGTCCGCCAGTTTCAGGTCGTGCAGGCGAAAGATCGATCGATCACCCTGAGACTCGTGCCGGACGAGACCTTCACGGACATGGATCGGGAGGCGATTCGCGCCCGGTGCCGCGAGTACCTGGGCCAACTGCCGGTCCGGATCGAGGAAGTCCAGACGATCGCCGAGCGCGCGAACGGGAAGCGACAAGTCGTCGTCGTCGAGGCCTAGCGCCCGCTGAAGAACCGACTCCGCGCGCCGTCGGCACGGCGGCGGCCTCGGAAGCATCGAGGTGGGTCAGCGCGGCGTTCACGGCCGCGAGTTGCGGGTCGGGCGAGATTAGCGGCTCGTCTCTCTGGCGGAGCGGCTGTGTCGTCACGAACAGCGGCTGTGTCATCATGAACTTCGTCTCGTTCATCACCTCCTTCCTCTTCGTCGTCGTGACGACGTCCTTTGTCGTCACGACGAGGAGCTTTTCGGTCCCGCTCTTCTCGTGTGTGGGGACGGATTGCCGCGCGACAGCGGCGCCCGGCGTCTCGTCGGCCTGTGATTTCGCCCGTACGAAGCCGCGCGGACGAAGTCAGTCGCCTCCCAGCGGCGCGTCGGGCACGAAAAGAGGAAGCGCTCGCTGTCCGAGCCGCTCGTCGTGACCAACAGGCCTCTTTGCAGGCGATCCCAGCCGCATTCCCAGATGAACCAGAGGAAGTGCAGCTTGTCCGGGCGGCTTTTTCATCCTGCAACGCGGCGGAGCCCGACCCCCGCGCGTCTTGTCCTGCGACTTAAGAGCCCGTTCAAGAACACGCCGCAGTTTGAAGCGGACGACAAGCCTCACTCACTGGGCAGTAGGAGCGCACGTCGACTTCAGCGCCGGAGCTCCCCAGTACCACTTCGCGTTCGTGATCTTGGGGTAATACATCGTGAACGAGTAGCACATCTCGTCCTCCGTATATGGCCCGAAGCTGACCGGCGCGTCCGTCGTGTTCTCCCAGGCGCACCGCGTCTTCACGACGTCGCCCGCGTTGACCGTTTGCTCGAGCGGAAACCAGAGCTGACTCTGGAAGTTCCATGTGGGCTGATCGCCGAGGTCGATGGCGGATCCAGCGCCGGCGCGATAGATCGAGGTCTCGATCTCCTTGCCGAGCTCGTGCATGTGCGGAAACGCCGCGATGACGTGCAGACCGCCGAGCTCCTCGGGTATCGGAACGCTGCACGTGATGTCGAGGCCATCGTGGGGCGGGATCGTGAAGTTTACCGTTCCGAACGCGAGCACGTCGGCGTCGTTCGGACGCAGCTCGTCGGTCGAGCAGAGGTCGAATCCGCTCGTGTCCGTCTGGTTCGTGAGCTCGTTGATGTTGTTGTAATGAACCTGGACGACGTAGTTCGTCGTCTGGTCCTCGGCGAACCCCGCTTCGGGAGGAAGGTTGAAGGGCTGGCCGCCGGGCGCCCAACCGTAGACGATGCGCCAGTTCGTTGCGCCGCCCGAGTTGCAGGGCGCCGGGGTCGAGGAGACGGGGGTGTCGCTCTGGAAGAGGAGCGCATGGTGGACGATGCTGTGATTGTCGACGCGCGGAGCGATGCCGATGACCTGGCGTTTGCTGGTGAGATTGAGGTTCACGCCATAGCAGACGTAGATGTCGGTGGTGTTCGGCGGCATCGCCCACGGCGAGGCCCCGATGAGGTGCGTGTCGGGCGTGCACGAGAGAGAGACGTTCGCCGGGTTCACCCCTGCGTCCGGCGCGGAGCAGGTCGCCGTGCCCGAGGGAGCCCCGGCGGCCACCCAGCTATCGATGGTCGCCGTGTCGGCGGCGTCGAGGGGCGGGTTCGGCGGCTGCGGCATCGGCGCCGCGGTGTCGTGGATTCGCGTCTCGACGACCTCGTACACCTTCTGGCTCGGATTGGAGCGCGCCGGCGCCTGGAGATCCGCGTACGTCACGAGCGGCATCGGCGCGCCGAACTGCGGCGGGGAGCTGTGGCACTTCTGGCAGCTCGCAACGAGGACAGCGTCGACGGCGCAAGGCAACGCCGGCACGACGCCCGCGCTCCCCGAGGCAGACTCGGAGGAGCAGGCGACGGAGGCAAGCACGACGGCGAGCACTGCCAGGGCCAGGGCTACGTTGCGGATGCAGAGGGATGTCGGGGTTGTGTGGGCCATGCGCCGTGCTCGAGCATCGAGCGTGCCGCCCCGAAATCACCGCGATTTCGGGCACAAAGAAGACGTATGGCAACGCCGAGGTGTCGGCTGAAACCATCACGTGTTGGGTCCACCCGACGCCATCGTTTCTGCAACGCACGGAAGCGAGCCTACCCCCTGCCTTCGCCGAATCGCGCCGCCGCGCGCGACCTCATGGCCAGACCTGATCGAACGGAACGTGGGTACGCACGAGGAGCCGGATGATGTAGGTGCGGTGGGTGTGGTTGACCGTCCGCCCTAGAAGTTGCGACCGAGTTGGGGCACGCTAGCAAGGCGTGCGGCCTACGGCGGACGAACCATCGGGCGAGGAGGTTCCCATCGGCACGGGACGAACCGTCGTCACAGCGCGTACGGACGTCGACCAGTCCGCCACGCTCGAGCCCGCTCACCCATCCACGTGGAGGGATACGCCCTGCGCGCCGGCCGCACCCGACCCGGAGCACTCGTCTCCCCAGATCCCTGTCGGCAGCGTCTCCTCGACCGAGGTGCTTAGCCCGGGGGCAACGCCGCAGGCTCGGCGCTCGTTCGACGCGCCCCCGGACTTCGGCCTGCGCTACCAGGCGGTGCGTCACCTGCGGCGGGGGGGAATGGGCGACGTCTACCGCGCCTACGACACGGAGCTCGAGCGGGACGTCGCCTTGAAAGTGATCCGCAGCGACCGCGAGGCACAGGGGACCTTGGCGGAGCGATTTCGCCGCGAGATCGCGCTCGCGAGCAAGGTCACGCACAAGAACGTCCTTCGGGTCTACGACCTCGGGCAGAGCGGCAGCGTGAGGTTTCTCTCGATGCAGTTCGTCGATGGCGAGGACCTCGCGACCCTCATGCGGCCCCACAGGTTGCCCGCGCCGCGTGTGCTCGCGCTGTTCCGGCAGATCTGCGAAGGCCTCGCCGCAGCGCACGACAACGGCGTCATCCATCGTGACCTGAAGCCGCTGAACGTCCTGGTCGACAAGAACGACAACGTCTTCGTCGCGGACTTCGGGCTCGCCCTCTCCTTCGAGGACGTCAGCGCCACGGCAAGTATCGTCGGGTCTCCGTCCTACATGTCTCCCGAGCAGGTGATGGGAGAGCCCGTGGACGCGCGCACGGACATCTTCTCGCTTGGCGTGGTGCTCTACGAGCTGCTGACCGGCAGCACGCCCTACGGCGGCGGGTCCGCCCACGAGATCATGCAGAAGCGGGTCCACAGCCAGCCTCGCCCCTGGCGGGAGCTGAACCCCGACGTGCCCTCGTACCTGGACGGCGTTCTCGCACGCTGCCTCGCTCGCGCGCCGGCGGATCGGTATCCGTCGGTCCACGCGCTTCTCGCAGATCTCGACGCCCGGCGCGCGAGTCCTCCCGTTTCGGCGACCGCTCCGCGCCGGAGGCTCCTCGCGGTTCTCGGGCTCGGTGCTCTGCTTGCCTGCGTGGCGTTGGCGGGGCGTGCGGTGGTGCACCACGAGCCTCTGGCCCCGCCAAGCGCCTCGGGGGCGCTCGCCGCCGCGAGCGTGCCCGCGATGCCGTCCGCGCTTGCGTCGGCGCCAGGCCCCACCACGCTGGCCGCAACGGTGCGCCCGAGCGTGCTCGTTCTCGGCATCCGCAACGACACGGCGGATCCGTTCGACACGGACACGCTCGCGGCCGTGCTCGGCGTGGCGCTCTATCGATCGCAGCTCGTACAGTCCTACGCGGGCTTCGACCTGCAGAACCTCGCCGCCGAGCTCCAGGTGCCGCAAACGATCGATGAGAAGTTAGGCAAGTTGCTCGCCGCGCGGGACGGCGGCAAGGTCGTCAACGCCCGCGTCACGCTCGCTGCCAAGGGCATGGGCTATCTGCTCACGCTCACCGCCACCGATGCCGCCACGGGGGACAGCGTGCTGACACGCACACTGGAGGCCACGGACACGAGCCGCGTGGTTCCGACGCTCGGCCTGATCTCGTGTGCTCTGCGCTCTCTGCTGGGCGACGCCCCACCGTCGGATCCCGCCCTCGCCGAGCAGACCGGCATGTCGGTGTCGCTCGAGGCGGACCACGAGCTCACGGTCGGGCGCCAGCTCAGCAACTCGGGCAAATACACCGAAGGAGCCCTGCACCTCGAACGCGCGGTCGCACTGGATCCGGAGCTGGCAAGAGCGCACGCGGCGCTGGGAATGGCGTACTGGAACCTCGACCGGCAGGCGGAGGCCGAGAAGCAGTACAAGCTGGCCATCCGATGGATAGACCGGATGGGCGAGCGCGAGCGACTGAAGTTGCTCGGGGACTACTACTCCACGGTGGGTGAGTTCGACCGGAGCATCGCCACCTACGAGGAGAGCCTGAAGAAGTGGCCCGGCGACTACCGCGCCGAGACGAACCTCACGATCGCCTACGCCCAGCGACGGGACATGACGCACGCAATCGAGCTGAGCCGGCGCGCCGTGGTGGAGCACCCGACCGCCGTCCTCTTGCGGTCGAACCTCGCGGGCTTCTACGCGTATGCGAGCGACTTCGAGACTGCGCGTGCCGAGTCGGCCAAGGTCATCGCGGATCTCCCCTCCCCGGCCCACGAGGTCTACGTGTACCAGGCGGTGGCGGAGGCAGAGCTCCAGCATGGGGACGAGGCGTTTGCCACCTACCAGAAGCTCGAGGGGATCGATCCGTCCCTGGCCGCATCGGGGATCGCCGATCTCCTCGCATCGCAGGGTCGCGTGGACGAAGCCCTCAAGCTGCTCGGCAAGGCGATTGCCGACGACGAGGCTGCGAAGAACGCCGACGGCGCCCTCGCGAAGACCGCCATGCTCGCGGAGCTCGACCTCGAGCTCGGTGCCACTGCCGGCGCCAAGAGAGCCGCGGACAAGGCCGCCACGGCAGCCTCGACCGCAACCGTGTTCATGGCGGCGGAAGTGTTCCTCGCCACCGGGCAGGACTCCAAGGCGCTCGCCGTGGAGCAGCATTTCGAGCAAGGGCTCTCGCCCGAGACCCGCACCTTCGCGAAGCTCCTGCACGGCGAGGCGCTCCGGCGTCATCACAAGGCGCGCGAAGCGATCGCCGTGTTGACGGAGGCGCAGGGCGTCATGGACACGTGGCTGGGCCACCTCGCCCTGGGGCAGGCCTACCTCGATCTCGGCGCCTTCGCCGAGGCGTACGCGGAGCTGAAGACGTGCATGACGCGCTCCGGTGAAGGGGCCTTCGCCTTCCTCGACCTGCCGACGATCCGCTACGTCGCCACGCTGCGCTACTACCTGGCACGGGCGCAGGACGGGGTCGACAGCCCCGACGCCGCTGAGTCCTACCGCGCCTTCCTCGCCACACGACCGGACGTGAAGCGCGACCCCCTCGTCGCGGACGCCCGGGCGCGCCTCAGTACCCGCAAGGCTCGCTGACGGCGAGGAGAGCCGAGATCAGGCAGCCGAACGGCGAGCCTGGACTTCGCGGCCTCCCCCGGCGAGACGCATGGTCCGCTCAGCGCAGCGGGGCTATTTGCACGCGATCGGGTAGGTGCCGCTGGGGTCGGCCGTCGCCGGGCCTGCAACGCACTCGTAGTAGCTGTTGGTCGCGCTCCACCCGCACACCTTCGTGCCGGTACAGGTCTTCGCCGTGACGGTCGTGCTGGAGGCAGAGCAATAGTAGTTCTCCCCATTCGGCCCGCAGCAACCGACGGCATTGTCGGCTTGCGCGCACGTAGTGGGGATGCTTCCGCCGTCCGTTGCGGTACCCGAATCGCTCGGCGTACTCGAATCGGTTCCGGCTTCGCTTGGCGCGCTCGAATCGCCTGGCGTGCTGGAGTCGCCCGGCGTCGCTGAATCGCTCCCGGCATCGCTGGGCGTGCCGGAGTCGGTACCCCCGTCACCCGGGGCGGCGCCGCAGGCGAGCGGCTCGGCGCCGGAGGGATCGG
>Ga0302279_10000179_pt1 | contig 90142 bp, 75 predicted proteins | sample III_Bog_N3_3_FD_194541 | JGI IMG/M metagenome (GOLD analysis project Ga0302279, IMG submission 194541) | Peat permafrost microbial communities from Stordalen Mire near Abisko, Sweden - III_Bog_N3_3 | ecosystem: Environmental > Terrestrial > Soil > Wetlands > Peat | place: Sweden: Abisko...
GCGTCCCCGGTGCCGTCGTAGCCGGGCGACCAGTCGGCCCACAGCCGGTCGACGAAGGCCAGGTCGTCCAGGCCCACGGCGTACTCGGCCAGCGGGGACTGGAAGAAGAAGACGTACCAGCTGCGCTGGAGCTGGTCGTAGTCGAAGAAGCCGGTGGCGGCCGACGCCACCGGGGGCACGGCTGCGGTCACCAGGCGCCGCCACCGGTCCGGTTCGTGGGCCCCCGCCCCGTAGGTGGCGAAGGCCCCCCAGTCGTGGCCGATGAGGACGGCGTCCCCGTCCCCGCCCAGGGCCTCGTGGAGGGCGCAGGCGTCGAGGGCAAGGGTCCCGGTGTCGTAGCGGCCGTCCGCCGGGAGCGCCGTGGGGGCGTAGCCCCGGAGGAACGGGGCCACGGCGTGGTAGCCGGCGTCGGCCAGGGCGGGCAGGAGGTACCGCCAGGTGTCGGCGGTGTCGGGGAAGCCGTGGAGACAGAGGGCCAGTGGCCCGTCGGCCGGTCCGTCCTCGAGATAGGCGAATTCGAGCCCGTGGGCCGTGACGGTGCGGTGGTCCATGGGGGCAGGGTAGCCGGGTCGTCCCGGGCCGTCGGGCGGGTCCCCGGGTCGGGGCGAACTAGCCTCGCCGACGGTGCGCATCTCCTACTTCGGCGTCAGAGGCTCGTGTCCGTGCTCGAGCGACCAACACCGCCGCTACGGCGGGAACACCTCCTGTGTACTGGTCGAGGTGGACGGGGCCCTCCCGCTGATCGTCGACCTGGGCACGGGTCTCCGGGCCCTGGGCGACCGGCTGCTCCGGCCGCTGCGGGCCGCCGGGCTGCCCCTCCAGGCCACGGCCCTGCTGTCGCACCTCCACTACGACCACATCCTGGGACTGCCGTTCTTCACCCCCCTCCAGGATCCGGGCGCCGTCCTCGACGTCTACGGCCCGACCCAGGAGGGCGGTTCGCTGCAGGACGTCCTCTCCTCGGCCGTCCAGCCGCCGTTCTTCCCCGTGCAGATGGCCGAGTTCCGCGGGGAACCCCGGTTCCACGACCTCGACGGCTCGGGCACCCTGGACCTCGGCCCCGTCACCGTCACGGCGCGCTTCATCCCCCACCGGGGCCGGACCCTGGGGTTCCGCATCGAGGCCGACGGCCGGTCGGTGGCCTACCTGTCCGACCACCAGGCGCCCCTCGACCGCCGGAGCGTGGCCGATACCGTCCTCGAGCTCTGCGAGGGTGCCGACCTGCTCATCCATGACGCCCAGTACACCGACGAGGAGTTCCTGCTCACCCCGGACTGGGGTCATTCCACCGCGGCCTACGCCGTGCACGTGGCCGCCGAGGCCGGGGTGCGTCGTCTGGCCCTGTTCCACCACGACCCGTCCCACACCGACAAGGAGATCGACCGCATGCTCAGCCGGACCCGCCGACTGGCGTCCCAGCACTCGCTGGGCGAGGTGACCGCGGCTGCCGAGGGGACCACGACCGATCTGGGCCGGGCATGAGCCCCCCGTTCGAGGAGGGCCGGTTCAAGGAGGCCATGAGCCGGTTCGCCACCGGCGTGACGGTGGTGACGGCGATGGAGGAGGGCGGGCCGGTGGGGTTCACCTGCCAGAGCTTCGTGTCCCTGTCCCTCGACCCGCCGTTCGTGGCGCTGGCCCCCGCCAAGTCCTCGACCTCGTGGCCCCGGATCGCCAGGGCCGGGAGCTTCTGTGTCAACGTCCTGGCCGACGACCAGGAGGACCTGTGCCGGACCTTCGCCGTCTCCGGGGGCGACAAGTTCGCCGGCGTCGACTGGCAGCCCGCGCCGGTCGGCTCGGCGCCCATCCTGGCCGGCTCGCTGGCCTGGGTGGACTGCCACGTGGAGCTCATCCACGACGCCGGTGACCACGAGCTGGTGATCGGTCGGGTGGTCGAGCTCGGACTGGGCGAGGGATCGCCCTTGCTGTTCTACCGGTCGGCCTTCGGCCGCCTGGCCGTCGAGGGGAAGTGAGAGGAGAGCCATGCCGGACATCCAGCACTCAGAGGTGATCGCCGACGTCGTCGTCGTCGAGCCGGACCGCCACGGCGACGAGCGGGGTCGGTTCGTCGAGACCTACCGGCGAAGCTGGTTCCCCCTGGGAAGGGAGATGACCCAGGGGAACCGGTCCGAGAAGGCGGCCGGGGCCATCGTGGGGCTGCACTACCACCTCCACCAGGCCGACTACTGGTACGTGCTGCGCGGCACCGCCCGGGTCGTCCTCCACGACCTGCGCCAGGGGTCGCCCACCGACGGGGCCACCCTCGTGCTGGACCTCGACGGGGAGCACGACCGCGGGCTGTTCATCCCACCGGGGGTGGCCCACGGATTCGCCTCCCTCACCGACCTGACCCTGTGGTACCTGGTCGACGGCTACTACAACCCCGACGACGAGCTCGGCGTGGCCTGGGACGACCCCGACATCGGGGCCGACTGGGGCCTGGTCGACCCGGTGCTGTCCGAACGTGACCGTTCGAACCCGAGGCGGTCGGAGATCGACCCGTCCCGACGTCCCCGGGGACGCCTCCGCACCTGACCCGTCCGGGTCCCGACGGGACGGTCCGGTACCTGCTCCCCGCCGGGAGACCGGCCGTCACCGGCCCCGCTGGTCCCCGTGGGCCGGCCGGCGTCCGCCGGATGGTGGGCCGGCCGGCGTCCGCCGGATGGTGGGCCGGCCGGCGTCCGCCGGATGGTGGGCCGGGACATCGGTGACCGCCGTGACCGACCACCCGTGGATCGGTGTCCCACAGGCACGACGCCGTGCCCGGAGGTGCTACCTGCCGTTCTGCGACGTGACGGGACCGTTCGTCGGCGTGGGCAGCGTGGCCGGGGGCTCGACGACCGTGGTCGTGGACGTCGTGGACGTCGTGGACGGATCGGTCGAGGTGGTGGCCGGAGGCTCGGTCGGCACGATGGTGCAGGTGGAGGCACTGTCAGGTCCGGACGTCTGGTCGGCAGGCACCGTGGCGACGGCCGTCCCGTTCTGGCCGGTAGCGACCACCGTCGCCCCGGTCAGATCGGCGTTGCCCGGTACCGCCAGTACGACGATGCCGGAGATCGGTGTCATGGCGTCGACGGTGAGGTCGCCCGACGACAGGTGGACCGAGGACACGCCGCTCCCCGCCCAGACCGCGACCCAGCCCACCGGAGCGCCCTCGGCGGTGCCGAACGAACCGATGCCGAGGATCGCCACCGTGTCCGGGGAGGGCAACACCGTGGTCGGCCGAGGTACGGAACCGCTCCCGACCGCCATGTCGGTCGACAGTTCGATCACCAACTGCCCGCAGGCGGCGGTGGGTCCGGAGGGAACCGTGCCGATGGACCCGGACCCGGTACTGCCGGACCCGGACCCGGTACCGGCGGGAGCGGTGGTCTGCGTGGTCGCCGTCGGGGGTGAACCCGTCGCAGGGCTGGACGATGTCCCTGCACCGGGAGACGCACCTCCACCTCCCTCCTGGGGGACCCTCACCGGTTGCGCACACACGGCACCCGTAGGGCACCGCACCGGTCCGGGCACGGTTCCCACCGGCGGCGGACAGGCGGCATCCTCGGGTGAGCACCCTCCGGTCGTGCCGCTTCCGGTTGCGTAGACGCGGATGGCCACACCCGACGAGGTGGTGCGGGTGAAGACGGAGGAGTACGGCGCCTGGACCGCTGTCGCCGGGAGGTCGGATATCCCGGACGGGTCGGGTGCCAGGGCCGCACCGGCCCGGCCCGGCCCGGTCGTCGACGGCGCCGCGGCGAGGGGTGCGGCGGTGGATCTGCCGCCCGTCAGGTGGACGCCGGTAAGGACGCCGAGGCCGGCGAAGACCACGGCGATGGACACCGCCCCCATCGTCAGGGTGCGCCGGTACCCGGACCGCCCGACCGCATGCTCCAGGAGCGCTCCGGGGTCGGGATCGGCCTGGACCTGACCCGCCCGTTCCGCCAGGTGGTCACGGAGGCGGTCCTCGAATGCATCGCTCACGGTTCGATCACCTTTCTCAGATCCGCCAACGCCCGGTGGATGAGCGATCGGACGGTGCCCGGGCGACAGCGGAGGGCCCGGGCGATCTCGGCGTCGGGCAGGTCGCCGTAGAAGCGCAGCACCACCGCGGCGCGCTGGCGGGCCGGGAGCTTGGCCAGGGCATCCTCCAGTTCGTCGGCACCGAGCTGGGAGTCCCGGGTCTCCGGTCCCGACAGGCGGCGCCGACGGGCGGTGCTCCGGTGGTGCGATGCACACGCGTTGACGACGCTGCGCCGGACGTAGGGAAGGGGGTCGTGCACCGAGGCCCAGCGCACGTGCAGGCGAACGAAACAGTCCTGTACGAGGTCCGGAGCGACGTCGGCGGATCCGCTCAGGAGGGTGGCCAGCCGCACCAGGTCGGTGTAGTGGCCGGCGTAGAAGTCACCGAAGTCCGACGTGGCTGCCCCGGCCGTTCGGGCCGGGGCATCCGGGACGGCGGCGGCGACCCGGGGGACCGGGGCGACCCTGGGGACCGGCACCACGGCAGAGTTGGCGGCATCGGCCCCGCCGGCATGGTCCTCTCCATCGGCGTCGACTATGCAACCCATCGTACCCATCACCTAGTACGACGCCCGAGTGGTCCGGGACGTTGCAGGGTTTTCCGATTCGCCGGGCTGGCGCGCTCCTGGTCCGGTTCCACCCCCAGGGTCGGCGGTGCCCCCGGTGGGGCCACCGGGCCACCCTGACGGCTGGCGATCGACCTCCGGTCGCCGCGTGGGTTTGAATAGGCCCGATGCTCGTCGTGTGGATCGCCATCGTTGTCGTCGTGGCCGGTGCCGTGATCGCCCGCGTCTTCTGGCGTCCGTCGAGCGACGAGATCCATTCGGTCGACAGCCACCGGACGGCGCTGCAGACCATGGAGCACCTGGCCGGACGCACCGGGTCGCGGTCGGTCCGGGTCGTGGACCAGACCGGAGCCGACCAGGTGTCCCCGGGAGCCCCGGGTCGTGCCGCCGGGCCCGGGGGCCGCGTCCCCCCGCCCCTGCCCGTCCGGGGGAGCGACGAGTGGCCCGACCCCGATACCCCCCTGGTCTTCGACGAGACCAGGCCCCCGGACGACCGTGGGATCGGCGAGACCGGGAGCCGGCCCGTCCGCACGGACCGGGTCCAGCGCCAGGCCCTGGCCAGCATGAACCACCGGCCCCGGCGGTGGTTGGCCGCCACCCTCACCGTGGTGGTCATCGTGGCCGTGACGGCGCTGGCCGTGGCCGGCAGCCACCGCCGCGCCGCCACGGCGTCGCACGCGTCGACGTCCACCACGGCGTCGCCGGAGCATGGCTCCGCCGTCACCACGGCCACCACCCGACCGGTCCACCGGTCGACGAGGCCGACGCGGCCGACCCCGCCGACCACCACGACGCTGCCCACCCGGATCGTGGCGCTGTCGTCCACGGCGACCACGGCCGAGTACACCAGTCCGGCGTCGACCTACCAGCTGATGGTGTCGGCCACCGGGACCTGCTGGATCGAGGCCAAGACCGCGGCCACGGGCGCGGTGGTGTTCGCCGGGGTCCTCGACGCCGGCGCCGACCAGGCCATCGACGGCAGCGGGACCATGACGCTGGAGCTGGGGACATCGGCTGCATCGGTGACGCTGAACGGGATCCCCGTCGTTCTGCCCAGCCCGGTGCATACGCCGTTCATCGCCACGTTCCAGGCCCCCACGTCGGCCCCCACGTCGGCCACGTCGACGACTCCGGTGCCCTGACGCTCCGTCACCCGGCGGGTGCGGCGGGTCGGTCCTCGTCCGGACCGCCGGCCCGTGGCGGACCGGCGGCCGGTGGCGGGGAGCGACTGCCGACGGGGGAGACCGTGAGAACCAGGCCGGTGCTCGTCCGCCGCCGTCGCGCCCGGGACGTTACAGTCGGCAGGTGGCCAGGACCGCCCGACGTGACGTCATCGGACTGCTCATCGAGCGTCAGGTCACCTACACCGAGCTCGAGGCCGATGCCCTCATCGCCGAGGCGAAGCGGCGGGCCACGGCGAGTGGGAGGACCGTGCGTGCGGAGGCCGAGCTGCTCCTGTCGGGGGACCGGGATGACCGGGGGGACCGGGGGGACCGGTTGCGGGACCTGCGCCTCAAGGTGACAGGGGCGGTCGAGCTTCTGGCGGCCATCACCGTCGGCATCGATGACCTCGTGGCCGAGTCCGGTGGAGACGACGGGGAGCTGATCGCCATCATGACGACGATGGCCGCATCCTGTGCGCCCTTCACCTCCGTCCCGACGGTTGGTGCCGCGTCGACCACGGCGCCGGACGAGCCACCGGTGTCATCGACTGCCTCCGCCGTGCCGACGTCGATGGAACCTGGCGAGAGCTCACCCTCCTGAGCCGGTTGGACACGCGAGGGCGGCCGAATCGCTCCCCGCGTCGCGCAACCGGGACCGTCACCGATTCGTCGGAACCGACGGTGACGTAGGGCTCGCGGCGGCAGGCACCAGGGGGCTCGCACCGCCCGAGCGGTGCCCCGCCGGTCCGGCGGAAGGAGACGTTCCGGGCCCGTCGATGTCCAGCACCTCCGGGGGCACCCCGGTGACGCCTGAACCTGGTGACCGCCGGGACCTCAGACAGGCGCCCGGGCGGTCGCTGCACGGTTGCCGCCCGGCAGCGATGCGGCGATGGGCTGGCCGTCCAGCCCCGTGATCAGCAGTCCACCCTGGCGATCGTCGGGTCGCAGGCGACGGTCGTCGAGGTCGGACCGATCGGAGCTGACGACGGTTGCGCCATACCGCCGTGCGGAGCCGTCCCCGGTCCGGGTCAGCCGGCCAGACCCAGGGCGTCGAGGATGAAGGCGTAGACGAAGGCCTCGTCGCGCCAGGCGTCGTAGCGTCCCGACGGACCGCTGTGCCCGGCGCCCAGCTCGGTCTTCAGCAGCACCCGGTTCTCGGGGTTGGCCGCCCGCAGCTTGGCCACCCATTTGGCCGGTTCCCAGAACCCCACCCGGGGGTCCGACAGGCCGGCGGTGGCCAGGATGTCCGGGTAGCGGACCGGGCGGCCGGCGTCGTCGACGGACCGCACATTGTCGTAGGGCGAGTAGGACTTCATCACCTCGTAGATCTCCCGGTCCTCCACCGGGTTCCCCCACTCCTCCCACTCGAGGACGGTGAGCGGGAGGGTGTCGTCGAGGATGGTGGTCAGGCAGTCGACGAAGGGGACCTCGGCCACCACCGCCCGGAACATTTCGGGTGCCAGGTTGGCCACCGCGCCCATGAGCAACCCCCCGGCGCTGCCCCCCCGGGCCGCCAACCGTTCGGGCGACGTGGTCCCGGCGTCGACCAGGGCCCGGGCGCAGGCCAGGAAGTCGGTGAAGGTGTTGGGCTTGGCCAGGAACTTCCCGTCCTCGTACCATCGTCGACCCATCTCCCCGCCGCCCCGGACATGGGCGATGGCGAAGACGAATCCCCGGTCGAGGAGACTGATCCGGAGCGACGAGAAGGACGGGTCCATCGACGCCTCGTAGGAGCCGTAGCCGTAGAGCAGGCAGGGCGCGTCCACGGGCGGTCCACCGTCGGACCGGTACACCAGGGACAGCGGCACCCGGGTGCCGTCGTCGGCCGTGGCCCACCGGCGTTCGGTCCGGTACCGGCCCGGGTCGAAGTCGCCGAGGACCGGCTGCTGCTTGAGCAGCGTGGCCCCACCGGTCGCCATGTCGTAGTCGTAGACCGAGCGGGGGGTCACGAGGGACGTGTACTCGTAGCGCAGGGTCGAGGTGTCGAACTCCGGGTTCAGCCCGCCCCACACGGTCGACGGCGACTCGGGCTGGCGCACCGGTGTGGACAGGCCGGTGGCCTTGTCGATGACCCGGATCCGGGTCTCACCGCCCTCGCGCTCGAAGACGGCCAGGTGGCCGGCCGAGGGGTCGACGCCGTCGAGGCGGACCCCCGGCCGGTGGGGGAGCACCTCCCGCCAGTGGTCACGACCGGGGTGGTCGACCGGGGCCTCCACCAGCCGGAAGTCCTCGGCCCCGTCGTTGGTCACGATGAGGAACCGACCGGGGTCGCCGTCCCGTGAGGGGTCGTGGTCGTGGTCGACGCTGTACTCCACGCCGTGTCGTCGGGCCTCCACCACCCGGAAGTCGCCGGTCGGGTCGTCGGCCGACAGGACGTGGACCTCGGAGGTCATCTTCGAATCGAGGCCGAGGAGGATCCAGCGGTCGTCCTTGGTCCGGCCCACCCCGAGATAGAAGTGCTCGTCCGGCTCCTCGAAGACCAGGACGTCACCGGCCGGGTCGGTCCCGACCACGTGCCGCCAGAGCTGGTGGGGCCGCATGGCCTCGTCGACCCGCACCACGAACACGGTGGCGTTGTCGTTGGCCCAGGCCATGCCGTAGGAGGTGTCGAGGAGGGACTCCGGCGACTCCGTGTCCGTGGCCAGGTCGCGGAACCGCATGGTGTACCGCTCGCCGCCGTCGGTGTCGGTGGAGTAGGCCAGCCACCGGTGGTCGGGGCTGACCGACAGGTTCCCGAGGGCGAAGTAGTCGTGCCCCCGGGCCATGACGTTCTCGTCGGCCAGGACCTCCTCGTCGGGACGGGGCCCGCCGCCGGTTCCGGCGCCGGGGTCGGCTCCGGCGGCCGGACGGCGGCAGTGGATGCCGTAGCTCTGTCCCTCGACCGTGCGTTGGTAGTAGAGCCAGGGCCCCTTGCGGGCCGGCACCGACAGGTCCGTCTCCTCGATGCGGGCCACCATCTCCCCGAACAGGGTCTCCTGCAGCCCGGCCGTCGACCGGGTCATGGCGTCGGTGTAGGCGTTCTCCGCCCGGAGGTGGGCCAGGACCTCGGGGTCGTCGCGGTCCCGGAGCCAGTACCAGTCGTCGACCCGGGTGTCACCGTGCGCCGTGAGGGCGACCGGTCGCCGCGGGGCCACCGGGGGGATCGGGCGGGCGGAGGGGTCCTCGGGGTCGGCCATCGGCCCATGGTGACACGTCCCGGCGCCGGGGGTGCCGGGACCACCGGCGCCGGGGGGCCGGGACCACCGGCGCCGGGCGGGCTGTTCCCCCGGGGTCACGGAGTTGTTACTATCTGGATAGGAGAAATCGGTCGACCGGAACCGGGCGGCCTGCCGGGAGCGCACATGACCACCACTGATCTCGACCTCGGGCGCTACAAGCTGGGCTGGTCCGACGAAGAGGACTACGTCTTCAAGCCGAAGAAGGGCCTGAGCGAGTCCATCGTCCGCGAGATGTCGGCGATGAAGAAGGAACCCGACTGGATGCTCCAATTCCGGCTCCGGGCCCTCCAGCGGTTCGAGCGGCGGCCCATGGCCGCGTGGTTCGCCGTCAACATGCCCGACCTGGACTTCGACGACATCTACTACTACATCAAGCCGACGTCCGAGCAGGTCGGTGACTGGGAGGACCTCCCCGACGCCATCAAGGACACCTACGAGAAGCTGGGCATCCCGCAGGCGGAGCGCAAGTACCTGGCCGGGGTCACGGCCCAGTACGAGTCCGAGGTGGTCTTCCACCGCAACCGGGCCGACCTCGAAGCCCTCGGCGTGCTCTTCTGCGACATGGACACGGCGGTGCGGGAGTACCCCGACCTGGTCCGTCGGTACTTCGGGACCATCATCCCGCCCAACGACAACAAGTTCGCCGCCCTCAATTCGGCCGTCTGGTCCGGCGGGTCCTTCATCTACGTGCCGCCGGGCGTGGTGGTCGATCAGCCGTTGCAGGCCTACTTCCGGATCAACGCCGAGAACATGGGCCAGTTCGAGCGCACCCTCATCATCGCCGACGAGGGGTCGCAGGTGCACTACGTCGAGGGGTGCTCGGCCCCGGTGTACACCACCGACTCCCTGCACTCGGCGGTGGTGGAGCTGGTGGCCCTGCCGGGCAGCCGCATCACCTACACCACCATCCAGAACTGGTCGAACAACGTCTACAACCTGGTGACCAAGCGGGCCCGGGCCGAGGCCGAGGCCCACGTGGAGTGGATCGACGGCAACATCGGCTCCCGCCTGACCATGAAGTACCCGTCGGTGTACCTCATGGGCCCGAAGGCCTCGGGCGAGGTCCTGTCGGTGGCCTACGCCGGCGCCGGTCAGCACCAGGACGCCGGGGCCAAGATGGTCCACGCCGCCCCCGAGACGACCTCCACCATCGTGTCGAAGTCGATCTCCAAGGACGCCGGGATCACCACCTACCGGGGCCTGGTCCACGTGGACGAGGGGGCCAAGCACGCCAAGAGCTTCGTGCGCTGCGACGCCCTGCTGCTCGACGACCTGTCGACCTCGGAGACCAAGCCCTACATGGAGGTGGGTGAGCGCGACGCCCGGATCGGCCACGAGGCCACGGTGTCCAAGGTCGGCGACGACCAGCTCTTCTACCTGATGAGCCGGGGACTGACCGAGACCCAGGCCATGGGGATGATCGTCAACGGGTTCATCGAGCCCATCACCCGGACGCTGCCCATGGAGTACGCCGTCGAATGGAGCCGGCTGATCGAGCTGCAGATGGAGGGCTCGGTCGGCTGAGGCGGTCCCGGCCCGCCCGGTGAACGGCGCGGAGCCCCGACAGGGCAGAATGGGTGCATGCCCATGCGCGAGGAGTGCAAGCACTTTCAGAGCCGGACCTACGACTCCGGCGAGGTGGCCCGCTTCTGTGCGCTCGACCTGGCCCCCGACGCCCCCTGGAAGTGCCCGGAGAACTGCCCCTCCTACGTCCGCCGACTGGCCGACGTGGGCTGGGTCCACGGGTCGCTGGTCGAGCCCAAGCTCGAGCCCATGCCCGATGTCCCCGACGACGAGGCGGCGGCGGTGCTCGACAACGCCGAGGACATCGTCAACGCCGTGGGCCCGTCGGTCCTGGCCGAGGTGAAGGCCGAGGAGGAGCGGGAGGGACGTGGCGGTTCCCGGTGGTGGCGCCGGAAGCGCTGAGGGTCGTGGTCGCCGGGCGCCCTGCGCCCGGCGGTCCGTTCAGTTGCCGGTGAACTCGGCCGGGCGCTTCTCCAAGAAGGCCACCATGGCCTCGGTGAGGTCGTCCGAGGCCAGGGCACCGGCGTTCCACGTGGCCACGTGGGCCAGCCCGTCCCGCACCGGGAGGTCCTCGCAGGCGGCCAGGACGGCCTTGGTCCCCTGGACGGCCAGGGGTGAGTTGGCGGCGATCCGTCCGGCCAGCTCGTGCGCCGCGGCCTGCGTGGCCCCGGCGTCGACGTGGACGTGGTTCACCAGGCCGATGGCCGCCGCCCGCTCGGCCGTGATGTCGCCTCCCGTGTAGGCCAGCTCGGCCAGGTGGCCCCGGCCGATGATGGCCGGGAGCCGCTGGAGGCTCCCGAGGTCGGCCACCATGGCCATCTTGGTCTCCCGCACCGAGAACACGGCGTCGGTGCTGGCCAGTCGGATGTCGCAGGCCGCCACCAGGTCGACACCCCCGCCGATGCAGTACCCGTGGACCGCGGCGATCACCGGCTTGGTGCAGTCGGCCACCGAGGTGATCGAGGCCTGGAGGCGCAGGATCTCACGTCGGGCCAGGGCCGCCCGGGTGGCCATCGACCGGGGCCGCCCGCCGTCGGCCGGCGGCCCGCCGTCGACCACCGCGGCGCCCGGGCCGTCGCCGCTCAGGATCCCCCCGAAGGCGGCCAGCGACTTGAGGTCGAGTCCCACGCTGAAGTGCGGCCCGCGGGCGGCCAGGACCACCACCCGCACCTCGCGGTCGGCGTCGAGCGAGGCCACCGCCCGGGGCAGGTCGTTCCACAGGTCCGGTCCCATGGCGTTGCGCTGCCCGGGCCGGTCGAGCCACAGGGTGGCCACGTGGCCGTCGCGCTCGATGGACAGGACGTCGGAGTCGAAGGACGGAGCATCGGCGGATCCCATGGCCCCAGCGTAGGCCCTGGGTGGGCCCGGAGGAGCCGGTGGACCGGTCGCGTAGACTGCGGGGACGCCCGTGGCGGCGTTCCCCCGAAAGGCCCCCCGTGTCCCAATTCAGCCCGGCGTCAGCACGAGCCCTCGTCGGTCCCCCGTGGCTGGCCGAGCGCCGCGCCGCGGCGGCGGAGACCTTCCTGTCCCGGCCTGCGCCGACCGAGAAGGACGAGGTCTGGCGGTACTCCCGGATCGACCGGCTGGACCTCGACCGCTACCGCCCGGTGGCCGCGCCCGAGGGCCGACCGGTGGGGACCGTGCCGGCCGGGCTCCGGGAACTGGCCGACGCCCTGGGTCCCCGGTCGGCCCTGGTGGTCACGGTCGACGGCTCCCTGGTCGCCGTGGAGGACGCCGTCGGGCACGCCGCCGCCGTCGGGCCGCTCGCCGGACGCGGCGACGCCGGCGAGCTGCTCGGGTCGGTCATCACCGATCCGGGGGACTTCGTCCTGTTGAACGACGCCTTCGCCGCCGAGCCCGTGGTGGTCGACGTGCCGGCCGGGGCGACCGTGGAGCACCCGGTGGTGGTCCTGCACCTGGTGACCCCGGCGGCCGGGACGGCGGGCGACGGCCACCGGTCGCATGCCGTCTTCACCCGCACCGTGGTCCGCCTCGGGGCGGGGGCGACGGCCGGTGTGGTCGAGGTCGTCCTCGACACCGCCGACGGCGACCTGCACCGCGCCGCCCCGTCGGCGACCACGGACCTGGGCCCGTTGGTGGTGCCGGTGACCGAACTGGTGGTGGCCGACGACGCCGTGCTGTCGTACGTGAGCGTCCAGGCGCTCGGGGCCGACGCCTGGCAGATCGCCCACCAGGCCAGCGCCATCGGGGCGGGGGCGACCCTCCGGAGCTTCGCCGTGGCCCTCGGCGGCTCCTATGCCCGGCTGCGCACGGACTCCGCCCTCGTCGGTCCCCGGGGGCGGAGCGAGCTCCGGGCCGCCTACCTGGGCCGGGACGACCAGATGCTGGACTTCCGCACCCTGCAGGACCACGCCGCACCGCGGACCACCAGTGACCTGCTCTTCAAGGGGGCGGTGGCCGACCACGCCCACTCGGTCTACAGCGGGCTGATCCGCATGAAGCGGGGTGCGGTCCGCTCCGACGCCCGCCAGACCAACCACAACCTGGTGCTGGACGAGGGGGCCCACGCCGACTCGGTCCCGAACCTCGACATCGAGGAGAACGACGTGAAGTGCAGCCACGGCTCGACGGTGGGCCCGGTCGACGAGGATCAGCGGTACTACCTCGAGTCCCGGGGGGTGGAACCGGCGGCGGCCGGGCAGCTCATCGTGGCGGGGTTCTTCGACGACATCGCCGCCCAGGTCCCGGTGGCCGGGGTCCGGCCGGTCATCACCGAGGCGCTGTTCCGGCGTCTCGGGGTCGTGGTCCCGCTGTCGCTGCCCGAGCTGTCGGGCGGTGGTGCGTCGTGAGCACGGCTGTCCGACTCTGCGGACGGGACGACCTGTCGCCCGGCGAGGCCCGTCGGTTCGACGTGGCCGGCCTGCGGATCGCCCTGGTGAGGATCGGTGACGACTTCTACGCCGTCGGGGACCGGTGCAGCCACGAGGACTACTCGCTGGCCGACGGCGAAGTGTGGACCGACGAGTGCGAGATCGAATGCGCCAAGCACGGGTCGACGTTCGACCTCCGGACCGGGGAACCGTGTTCGCTGCCGGCCACCCGACCGGTGCCGGTCTTCGAGCTCGTGGTGGGCGACGACGTCTCGGTGGTGACGCCGTGAGCACCGGGGAGCTGCGGATCGAGGGCCTCCGGGCCGGGATACCGGGACGGGAGATCCTCCGCGGGGTGGACCTGGTCGTGGGCAGCGGCCAGGTGCACGCCGTGATGGGTCCCAACGGGTCGGGGAAGAGCACCCTGGCCCACGTGCTGATGGGCCGTCCGGGCTACGAGGTCCTGGGCGGGACGGCGACCCTCGACGGCGTCGACCTGCTGGCCCTGCCCACGTGGCAGCGGGCCCGGGCCGGCCTGTTCCTCGGCATGCAGCACCCCATCGAGGTGCCCGGCGTGTCCCTGGCTGCGGCCCTGGCCGCCGCCCGGTCGGGCGTGCCCGGCGACGCCCCGGCCGGACCGGGCATCGGCGCCCTGCTGGTGGAGGAGGCGGAGCGGATCGGGTTCGACGAGCGGTTCCTCGACCGCCCGCTCAACGTCGACCTGTCCGGGGGCGAGCGGAAGCGCAACGAGACGCTCCAGCTCGGGGTGCTGCGGCCCCGCTTCGCCGTGCTGGACGAGATCGACTCGGGGCTCGACGTCGACGCGTTGGGGGCGGTGGCCCGTCGGGTGCGGGCGGCCACCTCCGAATGGGGTCTGGGCGTCCTCGCCATCACCCACTTCCGGAGGCTCCTCGACGTCCTCACCCCCGACGTGGTCCACGTCCTGGCCGACGGCCGGGTGGTGGCGACGGGCGACGCCGGACTGGCCCAGCTGGTGGACCGCACCGGCTACGGCGCCTACGCCTGAGGCGGGCGACGCGTCCTCGGGGCGCACCCCGGCCCGGTGACCCGTCCCGGCAGGCACCACGGCCACGGAGCCGGCCGTCGATCCCACCGCCCGCCGACACCCCGGCACGGGCGGTGGCGGGGACCGGTCAGGTGGCGGCGACGTCCGCCGTCGCGAGGCCGGTGGCCTCGTCGAGGCCCTGGCTGAGGGTGTTCCAGCTGAGGGTGGCGCACTTGATGCGGACGGGGAATTTCACCACGCCCTGGAGGGCCGCCAGCTCGCCCAGCTCCTCGAGGTCGATGGCCCGGGGCTCGGCGACATCGACCTCCGCCCCGGGGAGGGTGGTCTCGTGGATGGACATCATCCCCTTGAAGGTCCGAATGAGCTCCCGGACCTCGTCCACGGGCCGGCCCTTGACGGCGGCCGACATCAGCGAGGCCGAGGACTGGCTGATCGAGCAGCCGGTGCCCCCGATCTTGATGTCGGTGAGCAGCCCGTCCTCGACGGTCAGGGTGACCACCACCTCGTCGCCGCACAGGGGGTTGAACCCCTCGACCCGCTGTGCCGGGGGCGACGCCAGCTCGCCGCGGTTCCTCGGCGAGCGGTAGTGGTCGAGGATGATCTCGCGATAGAGGTCTTCGAGCCCGGGCATCAGACGGTGTCCCCCCGTCCGGAGGTGCGTCGTCGGTCGGTCCCCGGGTCACGTGGCACCCCTCCAGGATACCGTCCGGCCATCATGCGAAGAACGTGCCGGCTTCGCCGAGGGCGTCGGCCAGGGCGTCGACGTCCGACTCGTCGTTGTAGAGCGCGAACGAGGCCCGCGCCGTCGACGACACACCCATGACCCGCATCAGGGGCTTGGCGCAGTGGTGGCCGGCCCGGATGCACACGCCGTACTGGTCGAGGATCTGGGACAGATCGTGGGGGTGGATGTCCCGGAAGGCCAGGGAGAGGACGCCGCCCCGGGCCTCGGGGTCCGGGGGACCGAAGATGCGGATGTCGTCGCCGAACCGGTCGGTCAGCACGGCCATGGCGTAGGTGGTGAGGTCGACCTCGTGCCGGCGGACCCGGTCCATGCCCAGGTGGTCCAGGTAGTCGACGGCGGCGCCCAGGCCGATGGCCTGGGTGATGGGTGGGGTACCGGCCTCGAAACGCCACGGGATGTCGTTCGGGGTGAACCCCTCCTTGCGCACGTCGAGGATCATCTCGCCGCCACCGAGGAAGGGCGGGAGGGGCTCGAGCAGGGACTGGCGCCCCCACAGGACCCCGATGCCGGTCGGGCCGAGCATCTTGTGGGCGCTGAAGGCCAGGAAGTCACAACCCAGGGCCGTGACGTCGGTCGGCAGGTGGGGGACCGACTGGGCACCGTCGGCCACCACCACGGCGCCGGCGGCGTGGGCCGCTGCGGCGATCTCGGCCACGGGGTTGAGGGTGCCGAGGACGTTGGACATGCAGGTGACGCCGACCAGCTGCACCCCGTCGAGCAGCCGGTCGAGACCGCTCAGGTCCAGGGTGCCCGTGCCGTCCACGGGGATCCAGCGGATCTCCAGGTCCCGCTCGGCAGCCAGCATCTGCCAGGGGACGATGTTGGCGTGGTGCTCCATCTCGGTGAGCAGGATGGCGCCACCCGGAGCGAGGTGCTCCCGGCCCCAGGTGTGGGCCACCAGGTTGATGGCCTCGGTGGCGTTCTTCGTGAAGACGATCTCCCGGTCGGGGGCCGGGGCGCCGATGAAGCGACCGGTGGCCGCCCGGGCGGCCTCGAAGCGGCGGGTGGCCTCCTCGGCGATGCGGTACACCCCGCGGTGGACGTTGGCGTGGGTGGTCTCCTCGTACTCCCGCATGGCGTCGAGCACGGGCACGGGCCGCTGGGACGAGGCCGCCGAGTCGAGGTAGATGACGGGGTGGCCGTCGATCCGACGGGACAGCAGGGGGAAGTCCTTGCGGAGGACCGCCACGTCGAGCGTGCGTTCGGTGGTCAGTTCCGCCATGCGTCGTACCCTTCCCGTTCGAGCCGCTGTGCCAGTTCGGGGCCCCCGTCGGCCACCACCACCCCGTCGACGAGGAGGTGGACGTGGTCGGGGGCCAGTTCGTCCAGCATCCGCTGGTAGTGCGTGATGACCAGGACTCCCAGATCGGGCCGGGCCTCGCGCACCGTGCGCACCCCCCGGGCCACCACCCGCAGGGCGTCGACATCGAGCCCGGAGTCGGTCTCGTCGAGGACGGCCAGCTCGGGGTCGAGCATGGCCAGCTGCAGGATCTCGTTGCGCTTCCGTTCGCCACCCGAGAACCCCTCGTTCAGGTGCCGGTCGCCGAACGACGGGTCCATGCCCAGCTTCTCCATCCATTCCATCATGAGGAGCCGGATCTCCAGGACCGACAGGTCGATGCCCCGCCGGGCCGAGAGGGCCTGGCGCAGGAACTGGATCACCGGCACCCCCCCGATGGCCTCGGGGTCCTGGAAGGCCAGGAAGATGCCGGCCTTGCCCCGCACGTCGGTGGGCCAGTCGGTGATGTCCTCGCCCTGGAACCGGATCGACCCCGAGGTGACCACGTACTCGGGGTGACCCAGGAGGACCTTGGACAGGGTGGACTTCCCCGAACCGTTCGGGCCCATGAGGGCGTGGACCTCCCCCCGTCCCACGACGAGGTCGACGCCCTTCAGGATCGGGGAACCGTCCACCGACACATGGAGGTCCACCACCTCGAGGAGCGGGACGTCCGGGCCACCGGGGTCGGGCCGGTCGACGGTGGGGTTGCTGGGCACCCGACCAGTGTACCCGCGGTCTCCTATTTCCACTACGTGGATAGTGGGAATAGGCGGTCACCCGGTTGGCGCCGGGCGGGAGGGTGCGCGGTACGGTGACCCGGTGTCCAATCCCTGGAACTACTCCGGACCGGTCGCCCAGACCGATGTGGGGGCGGGGACCGTCACCCTGGTGGACGAGTCCACCTTCGTGATCAGCAGCCGGAACGGCGACATCTACCCGGCCACCACCCAGGGCCTGTTCGTCCGGGACACCCGGATCCTGTCCCGGCTCGAGGTACTGGTGAACGGTGCCCGCACCGAGCCGCTGTCGTCCTTCTCGGAGGACCCGTTCAGTTCGACCTTCGTCTCGCGCTGCCACCCCGCGCCGGGACGGGCCGACTCCACCGTGATGGTGTTCCGCAGCCGGTACGTGGGCCAGGGAATGCGGGAGGACCTGACGCTGCGCAACTTCGGCGACGAGCCCACCTCGTGCACCGTCGAGCTGTTCGTGCGGGCCGATTTCGCCAACCTGTTCGCCGTGAAGGAGGGCCGGGTGGAGGCCTCGGCCGCGCCGGGCGAGTCCGACGCCGAGGTGCACAACCCGTCGGCCCCGACCCGGGGGACCGCCGGGGGCGCGGGCGGCGGTGACGCCGGTGTCCCGGGTGGTCCCGACGGGGTGGACCGCATCGTCTACACCTACCGGCGCGGGGGGGTGAGCCGGGGGGTGGAGCTCCGGTTCGTGGCTCCGGTGGCCCTGACCACGGACCTGGCCACGTTCGAGGTCGTCATCCCCGCACGCGGCTCGTGGAGCACCTGCATCGAGGTGGCCCCGGTGATCGACGGCGTGACCGTCGACCCCCGCTACCGGTGCGGGCTCCCGGTCGACCGCGCCGCCCCGTCGGAACGGATGGCCAAGTGGCGTCGCCAGGTCCCGATGATCGAGACGGACCACGCCGGGCTGGGCGACGTGATCACCCGCAGTGCCGAGGACCTCGGGGCGCTCCGCATCTTCGACCCCGACTACCCCGAGCGGATGGTGGTGGCCGCCGGTGCGCCGTGGTTCATGACGGTGTTCGGCCGCGACTCGCTGCTCACCGCCTGGAGCGCCCTGTTGGTGGACCCGGACCTGGCCCTCGGGGTCCTCCAGACCCTGGCCCGGTTCCAGGGGACGGACGTCGACCCCCGCCACGAGGAGGAGCCCGGTCGGATCCTCCACGAGATGCGCTTCGGCGACGCCGCCTCGCTCTCGCTGGGCGGCGGGAGCATCTACTACGGCACGGCCGACGCCACGCCGCTGTTCGTCATGCTGCTCGGCGAGATGCGCCGCTGGGGGGTGGCCGGCGACCTGGTCGACGAGCTCCTGCCCAACGCCGAGCGGGCCATCGACTGGATCGAGCAGTTCGGCGACGCCGACGGCGACGGGTACGTGGAGTACCACCGGGCCACCGACCGCGGTCTCGGCAACCAGGGGTGGAAGGACAGCTGGGACGGCATCCGCTACGCCGACGGCCGGGTGGCCGAGGCCCCCATCGCCCTGTGCGAGGTCCAGGCCTACGTCTACGGCGCCTTCCTGGCCCGGGCCCACTTCGCCTTCGAGGTGGGGGACACGGCGACCTACGACCGGTTCCGGGCCAAGGCCTCCAACCTGAAGGCGGCGTTCAACCGCGACTTCTGGCTGGAGGACCGGGGGTGGTTCGCCGTCGGGCTCGACGCCGACAAGCGACCCATCGACTCGCTCACCTCCAACATGGGCCACTGCCTGTGGACGGGGATCGTCGACGAGGACAAGGCCCGGCAGGTGGCGTCCCACCTGATGTCGCCGGGCATGTTCTCCGGTTGGGGCGTCCGGACCCTCTCGGCCGAGAGCGGGGGCTACAACCCCATCAGCTACCACTGCGGCTCGGTGTGGCCCCACGACTCGGCCATCGTGGCCGCCGGTCTGGCCCGGTACGGCTTCGACGAGGCCGCCCGGCAGGTGATCATGGGACTGATCGACGCCTCGGTGTCCCAGGGCGGCCGCCTCCCGGAGCTGTTCAGCGGTCTGTCCCGCGACGAGCTGCCCGTTCCGGTCGGCTACCCGACCTCGTGCTCACCCCAGGCGTGGGCGGCGGCGTCGCCGCTCCTGTGCCTCCGGACCCTGCTGCGGCTCGACCCGTGGGTCCCCTACGGCAAGACGTGGCTGAACCCCAACCTCCCCGAGGAGATCGGGTACCTGAAGGTGGCGGGCATCCCGCTGGCCGGGAGCCGGGTGACCATCGAGGTGGGCGAGGGCGTGCCCGGCGGCGTGGCGGTGACCGGGCTGCCCGACTCCATCGAGCTGATCCGCCAGCCCCGGCGGCCGTCGACCGCCGTCTAATCCGGGCCCGACCGGGCGCGGGACCCGTGTCCCGGGGACCCGGGGTCGGGGTCGGGGGAGTTGCCCGAGCGATCCCGGCGGTGCAGAATCCCGGGGATGACCGATGACCAGCACGACGCCGCGCTCTCGGGCGACCAGGTACGGGAAGCGGCCCGCTACATCGCGGGCATGCAGAAGTGGGCCCGCGAGGCCTACCTGAGCACCAAGCACGTCGAGGACATCGAGGACATCTGGCTCCGCTACTTCGAGGCCGAGCACCACCTGCACTGGATCGTGCCGCCGTCAGCGGAGCCCGAGGGGGACTGACCCGAGCGACCGTCCCCGACCCGACCCGACCCGACCCGGCCCGGCCCGGGTCGACGTCGTCCCGGACGCCGGACCGTCGTAGGGGCCCGGGTCCCCAGGGTGCGCACCGTCGGCGACGTCCGCACCGTCGGTGTCGGTGTCGCCGTACCGCGGACCGCAGCCGGGGAGGACCGGTGACGCCGGCCCCGGTCAGCTGATGGAGCCGGGTGCCGGGACGGGTGCCGGGACCGGGTCCGCGACCAGCACCGGGACCGGGACCGGGACCGGGTCCGCTCCGGACTGGCGACGGGTCCGCCGCCACAGGGTCCGCACCAGGGCTGTCGCCACCACCGTGGCGGCGACCAGGGGCACGGGTCCCAGTTCGAAGGCGAAGCGCTCGTTCTCCCCGAGCTCCAACATCGACGTCACCACGAAGGCGTAGGCCAGGGTGAACCACAGGACGCCCAGCGTGGCGGCCATCGGTGCGTCGGACCGGCGCCGCCGCCAGGCCAGCACGGGTGCACCGACCAGGGCCAGGGCGGTGATCAGGGCCTGCTGGGCCGAGAGCCACGTGTCGGGGGGCGCCTGGTGGCTGAACAGGGTGAGGATGGTCACGTCGGGGTCGACGTGGGGCTGCCAGGCCACGGCGGCGTCGTAGCCGCGGACGTACCCACCCAGGTGCCGCCAGTTCGGGTCGATGACGAAGTACTGGTCCGGGGGGGTGAACCACGTCCGCACGGCCAGCCCGACGTCCCTGGCGTAGACCTGCGGGTGGGCCCGGATGTAGGCCAGGTCGTCGTGGAGGTACTGCGACGAGACGGCGATGTAGAGCGGATTGTTGAAGTTCGTGGCGCCGTCGGCCTTGGTCAGGTCACCGAGCACGGGGACGGTGGACGGCCGGGCCCGGACGAACCGGGGGACGTAGGCACCCGGGGCCCCGAAGGCCGGCACCGAGGCCAGCGGGGTGATCCGGCCCTGGCGCTCGAGCGCGGCGATCTGGTCCGGGGGGACCTCGAAGAGGACCATGCGGGCCAGGTTCATCCCCAGCCAGCTGCTGGTGGTCGAGGTGCCGAAGAGCGCGGCGTCCTTCACCGTCCAGACGGCCACGGCCAGCAGCGGCACCAGCGCCACGGCCACCACGGTCCGCCAGTGGCGTCGGGCGCCGACCACGCAGACGGCGCACACCACGACGAGCCACTCCACCTGGTAGGTGGAATTGAGGAGGACGAGGGTCGATGCCGCGGCGAAGAAGCCGAGCCCCCAACCCCAGCGGTCCGTCCGCAGGAAGCGGACCAGGCACAGGGCGGCGACCACGCCGCAGGCCGCCGACGGGTAGGCGTAGGACAGCCAGTTCTCGTAGAGGAGGTAGGAGGGCGACGCCACCACGCCGACCACGGTGACGACCAGCGCGGCCACCACCGGGACCCGGAGCTCCACCAGCAGCAGGTAGGTGGCGACGGCGATGAGCAGTCCGAGGGCCAGGGCCACCACGACCTCGACGGGCCGCTGGAGGCCGGTCGGGAGGTGGAGCACGAGCCCCACAGCGACGTTGTACAGCGGTGGCTGGCTGTTCAGGTGCCACACGCTGTCGACCAGGTGGTCCTTCAGCTGGACGACGTCGAGGAGCTGCCACTGGTCCGAGGGGAACCGACCATCGAGGGCCGAGGCGTCGAGGCGCACCCCGGCCAGCCAGGCGGCGACCCGGGAGACGACGAAGGCGGCGGTGACGATGAGCAACGGCCACCGCCCGGGCCAGCGCCCCGGGAACCGGCCCGGGAACCGGTCCGGTCCGTCCCCCGGGTCCGACCCGACCACCGGAGCTGGCCCGGCGGTGACGTCGGCGACCGGGGCGGCTGGGTCGGCTGGGGCGGCTGGGTGCGACGGCCACCCGTCCACTGTAGTGACCGGGTGGTACCCGACCCGGACAGTAGGATCTGGCCGGCGGTGGCGGGCGCCCGCGTGGGGTGCCCGGTCCCCGCGTCGTCGGGCGGTCTCCTGGAGGGCGTGTTGGGGGAACAATCGATCCGTGCCACCCCGGCGCAGGCCATGTCGTCCCGGATCGGGCCGACCCTGTCGTACGTGTCGGCCCTCGACGGCATCCGCGCCGTCTCCATCGCCGGCATCATGCTCAACCACGGCGGGATCAGCTGGGCCGGCGGCGGCGTCATCTCGGTCAACGTCTTCTTCGTGCTCTCGGGGTTCCTCATCTCGACGCTGCTGGTCAAGGAGTGGTCGGCCTCCTCCACGGTGAGCCTCCGGCGCTTCTGGGCCCGCCGGGCCCGCAGGCTCCTCCCGGCGCTCCTCGTCCTTCTGGTGGGGATCGCCCTCTACGCCTGGCTGCTGGTCCCGGCCTCGGCGCGGTCGGCCATCCGGCTCGACGGCCTGGCCACCCTGTTCTACGTGGGGAACTGGCACCAGATCCTCACGAAGCAGAGCTATTTCGCCCTCGGGGCCCAACCCTCGCCCCTGCTCCACACCTGGACCCTGGCCATCGAGGAGCAGTTCTACGTGATCTGGCCACTGGTGGTGCTGGGCATCCTCAAGCTGTGGCGGTCGATCCGGGTCCTGCTGGTCGTGACGATCCTCGGCGCCCTGGCCTCCGCCCTCGAGATGGCCGTGCTCTACCACCCCGGCATGGACCCGAGCCGCCTCTACTACGGGACGGACACCCGGGCCCAGGACCTCCTGGTCGGTGCGGCCCTGGCCTTCATCCTCTTCGGCCGCCCCCGGGCGCAGACGCCCGGGGGCCGGCGGGCCATGTCGGTGGTGGCCACGGTGGGCGCCCTGGGGTTCGCCGTGGAGTTCGCCCGGCTGGGCTCGGCCTCGGCGTTCGCCTTCCGGGGCGGCTTTCTGCTGGCCGACCTGCTGGTGGCCCTGGTCATCCTGGGGGTGTACCAGGCCCCGACCGGGCTGCCGGCGCGGATCCTGGGCGTCCGGCCCGTGGCCTATATCGGGAAGATCTCCTACGGGCTGTACCTGTGGCACTGGCCCGTCTTCCTCTGGCTGGACCACGCCCGGACGGGCCTGGGGGGGACGCCGCTGTTCGCCCTGCGCTGTGCCGTGAGCGTGGTGATCGCCTCCCTCTCGTACCACCTGGTCGAGCAGCCCATCCGCCGGGGTGCCGTCCGGTCGTGGCGCTCGTGGGTGCTGGCCCCGGTGGCCGCCGGGGCCACGGCCGTCGCCCTGCTGGTGGCCACGGCGGCCCCGGCCACGGCCAGCGTGCCGTTGGGGAGCGGTCCGGTGCCCGCGGCGCCGATCGCGTCCTCGACCCCGGGCACGGTCCACGTCCTCATCGAGGGGGACTCGCTGGCCCTCACGGTGTTCTTCGGGATGCTGCAGGGCGAGGGGAACTACGACGTGGCCATGGACCTCGGCGCCCACGTGGGGTGCGGGATCGCCGTCACCACCCCCCTCGAGGTCCGGGGCGTGGTGGGCGTCCCCTTCACCAACTGCCCCGAGTGGCCGGGGTGGTACGCCGCATCGGTGCAGCGGTACCACCCCCAGGTGGTGGCCCTCATCCTGGGCCACTGGGAGACGGTGAACCGGATGTTCGACGGACGGTGGCAGCACCTGGGGGATCCCCAGTTCGACGCCTACGAGACGGCCCAGCTGCAGCGGGCCATCACCATCCTGAGCGCGGGCGGGGCCCGGGTGGCCCTCATGACCTCGCCGTACTTCGACACCGGCGAGCAGCCCGACGGGGCCCCCTGGCCGGAGGACGACCCGGCCCGGGTGCAGGAGTACAACGCCATCGTCGAGGCGGCGGCCCGCCGCGACCCGTCCGTGGTGTCGGTGGTCCCCCTCAACACCTACCTCGACCCCGACGGCCACTTCACCTGGACGATCGACGGCCAGGTGGTCCGCCAGCCCGACGGGATCCACATCACCGGTCCCGGCGGGACCTACCTGGCCCCGCTGCTCCTGCCGGCGCTCCACGCCCTGGGCCAGGGGCGCAGTGTCGTCGGACGGCCGTCCGCCCCCACCCCCGCCGTGTCCGGGGTCCCCGGTGGCTGACCACACGGTGGAGGAGATGCTGACCCCGCCGACCGAACGGGCCGGGGACCCGCCACAGGGCGAGCCCCGCCTCCGGTACTCCCCGGCCCTCGACGGTATCCGGGCGGTGGCCGTGTCGGCCGTCCTCCTCGAGCACGGGGGAATGGGGTGGTCGGCCGGCGGGTTCATCGGGGTCAGCGCCTTCTTCGTGCTGAGCGGGTTCCTCATCACGACCCTGCTGGTCCAGGAGTGGGACACCTCGGGGACCATCGCCCTGCTCCGCTTCTGGGCCCGGCGGGCCCGACGGCTGCTACCGGCGCTCCTCCTCCTGATCGTCGGCGTGGCCCTCTACGCCTGGCTCTTCCTGCCCGAGGGGTCCCGGGCCGCCGTCCGCACCGACGGGCTGGCCGCCCTGGTCTACGGCTCCAACTGGCACGAGATCGTCACCGGACAGAACTACTTCGACGCCGCCGGGGTGCCGTCGCCACTGCTGCACACCTGGTCGCTGGCCATCGAGGGGCAGTTCTACCTGGTGTGGCCGTTGGTGGTCCTGGGCGTCCTCCGCTGGCGCCGGTCGGTGCGGACCCTGACGGTGGTGGCCGCGGCCCTGCTGGTGGCCTCGGCGGCGGAGATGGTGGTGGCCTTCCACATCGGCTGGAGCATCGACCGCCTGTACTACGGGACCGACACCCGGGCCCAGGACGTCCTGGTGGGCGCGGTGGTGGCCCTGCTCCTGCACGGGGTGGCCCCGGCCCGGACCGGCCGGGCCCGGTGGCTCCTCGACGGGCTGGCCGGCCTCGGAGGACTGGCCTTCGTCGCCGTCTGGGCGGCGATGGACCACTCGGCGTCGTTCCCCTTCCGCGGCGGGCTCCTGCTGGCCGACGTGGCCACGGCCCTGGTGGTGCTGGGGGTCACCCGGGTCCCCGACGGGGCCGCCGCCACGGTGCTCGGGGTGCGCCCTCTGGTCTACATCGGCTCCATCTCCTACGGGCTCTACCTCTGGCACTGGCCGGTCTTCCTCGTGCTGGACGGGGCCCGTACCGGCCTCGGCGGCTGGGAGCTCTTCGCCGTGCGGGTGGTCGTCTCGGTGGTCATCGCCGCGCTCTCCTCCCACTTCGTCGAGGTGCCGGTCCGTCAGGGGGCCCTCCGGCGGTGGCGCCTCGGCCGCCGTGAGGGGGGGACGTCGGACCGTCGCCCGCTGTCGGTCTGGCTCATCTCGGCCGTGGCCGTGGCCGTGGCCGTCGGGGCGCTGCTGGTGGCCACCGCCGTCCCGGCCTCGAGTGCCGACTCCCTGCCCCCGTTGACCTGGGGGTACAACGGTCCCATCCCGGCGTCGTCCACCCTCACCCGGGTGGTCCTGGTCGGGGACTCGGTGTCCCTCACCACGGACCTCAGCATGTACCGCCAGGCCCCGGCGTACGGGGTGGTCCTGCGCGAGGGATCGACCATCGGGTGCGGGGTGGCCACCGCCGTGCCGGTCGAGCAACGGGGGGTCATCGGCAATCTCTTCCCGGACTGCCCGCAGTGGCCCACGGTCTGGACCACGGCGGTCCACTCCTTCCACCCCAGCGTGGTGGGGATCGTGGTGGGTCGGTGGGAAACCATGAACCGTGTCTACGAGGGCCGGTGGCAGCACCTCGGCGACCCGGACTTCAACGCCTACGTCGAGGCCCAGCTGGAGAAGGGTGTCGACCTGCTGCTGGCCCTCCATGTGAAGGTGGCCCTGTTCACGTCGCCCTACTTCGACTCGGGCGAGCAGCCCGACGGTTCGCCGTGGCCCGAGGACGCCCCGTCCCGGGTGGACGAGTTCAACCGGATCGTGGCCGAGGTGGCCGCCCGGCACCCCGTGGTCGTCCGGGTCATACCGTTCGGCCGGTACCTCGACCCCCAGGGGCACTTCACCTTCACCGTGGGCGGGGTACCGGTGCGCCTGGCCGACGGGGTCCACACCACGTTGGGGAGCGGCGACTACCTGGCGCCGCTGATCCTCCCCACCCTGCGCGCCATGGGGACGCCGGGCTGACGTCCCGGGGCCCGGCGGTTCACCAGCCCCGCTCGACCCACTCCTCGAGGTGGGGGGCCTCGGCCCCGATGGTCGTCCCCTCGCCGTGGCCCGGCAGGACCAGCGTCTCGGGGGCGAACCCGTGGAAGAGTCGGCCGTCGATGGACCGGATGATGGTGTCGAAGTCGGCGTTCTCGAACGAGGTGTTGCCCGGACCGCCGGGGAAGAGGGTGTCGCCGGTGAAGAGCAGCGGGGTCCCCTCCACGGCGAAGCACATGGAGCCCGGGGTGTGCCCGGGGGTGGCGATGGTGCCGATCCGCAGATCGCCCACGGTGAGCACGGACTCGTCCTCCAGGAGCTGGTCGTAGGACGGGAGCATGGCTGCGTCGGCCCCGGTCACCGCCACGCTGTAGCCGGCGTCGCGGACGGCCTCCACGGCCTGGATGTGGTCCCAGTGCCCGTGGGTCTCGACGACCCGGCGGACCCCGAGGTCCCGGCACAGGTCGAGCAGCAGGTCGTGCTCGTTGGCCGCGTCGATGAGCAGTCCGTCACCGGTCCGACGGCAGCGCACGATGTAGACGTTGTTGTCCATGGGTCCGACGACGACCCGGTGGACCTCGACGGCGGCGTCGCGGTAGTCGACGATGGTCTGGTGCATGGGCGACCTGCTCCTCTCCCCCCGGCAGCGTACCGCCCGGGGCCCCGCCCGGGGACGGGGCACACGGTCGTGACAGCCTGACCGGCCGGTCATCCGTTGGTCAGTCGGGCCAGCCTCTGGTAGACAACCCACGACGGAGTCCCCCCGGCCGGGGGGCATGTGAGGGGGCAGTGGGTACACGATGAACTTCGCCTTCAGTGACGAGCAGGAGGAGCTGCGGACGTCGGTCCGGCGCTTCCTCGAGACCAAGTCCCCGGAGACCGAGGTCCGGCGCCTGATGGCGACCACCGAGGGGTACGACCCCGCCGTCTGGGCCCAGATGGCCGACCAGCTGGGGCTGCAGTCGCTGGCCATCCCCGAGGAGTTCGGGGGTGCCGGCTTCTCGTTCGTGGAATTGATCGTGGTGCTCGAGGAGATGGGGGCCGCCCTGCTGTGCGCCCCGTTCTTCTCCACGGTGGCCCTCGGTGCGTCCGCCGTGCTCACCTCGGGTGACGACAAGGCCAAGGAGTACCTCCTGCCGGGGATGGCCTCGGGGGAGACCATCGCCACGCTGGCCCTGACCGAGGACTCGGGCCGCTGGGAGCCGGAGGCCGTGACCCTGTCGGCCACCGCCACCGGCGACGGCTGGGCCCTCAACGGCCACAAGAACTACGTGATCGACGGGCACATCGCCGATCTCGTCCTGGTGGTGGGGCGGACCCCGGCCGGGGTCAGCCTCTTCGGTGTGAAGGGCGAGTCCGACGGGCTGGCCCGCACGCCGCTGGCCACCCTGGACCAGACCCGCAAGCAGGCCCGGCTGGAATTCACCGACACCCCGGCCTGGCTGATCGGCACCGACGGGGGAGCGTCGCCGGGCCTGGCCAAGACGCTGGACCTGGCCGCCGTGGCCCTGGCCGCCGAGCAGGTGGGCGGGGCCCAGCGCTGCCTCGACAGCTCGGTCGAGTACGCCAAGACCCGGATCCAGTTCGGTCGGCCCATCGGCAGCTTCCAGGCCATCAAGCACAAGTGCGCCGACATGCTCCTCGAGGTGGAGTCGGCCAAGTCGGCGGCGTACTACGCCGGGTGGGCCGCCGCCGAGGATTCGGACGAGCTGCCGGTGGTGGCCAGCCTGGCCAAGTCCTACTGCTCGGAGGCGTATTTCCACGCGGCCGCCGAGACCATCCAGATCCACGGGGGCATCGGGTTCACCTGGGAGCACCCGGCTCACCTGTACTTCAAACGGGCCAAGTCCTCCGAGCTCCTCCTGGGTGACCCGTCGTACCACCGGGAGCTCCTGGCCCAGCGCATCGGCATCTGACGGCCGGCCCGGCCGTGCGGCCGTGCGGTTGACCGACCGGTCCCCCGCCATGGCGTAGCGTTCCCCCCATGAACACCGCCCACCAGAGACTGAGCTGGACCCTCCTGCTGCTCCTGGCCGTCGTCGGGGCCGCCGCGGCCCTGCTGGCCGTCACCGAGGCCCCGGCCCAGCCGCAGGCCAATCTGGTCGCCGCGGCGACCAACACGGTGAAGGCCACCAGCTATACCGAGGACTACACCCAGGTCATCGTGCAGAACGGCACCACCACCCAGTCCACCTTCCACCTGGTCTACCAGGCACCCGACCGGGCCGCCGGGTACGAGCAGTCCAACGGGCAGCGCTCCTACCTGGTGGTCATCGGGACGACCTGGTACCGGGGAATTCCGGTGGCCCAGAACGCGCCCTTCCGTACCGTCCGCTTCTACCGGGCGACCACGGTGGACTGGGCCACGCAGGACTACGTCCAGACCAACGTGGGGTTCGTGGTGGACGCGCCGCCCGCCAACAAGAAGATCGTGAAGAAGGGCTCCGCGTACACCTTTCCGGCCCTCACCCAGTCGGGAGGGATCGCCACCTTGACCTACTGGGTCGACGGTCCCTACGTGTCGCAATTCCGGGCGCTGCTGGCGGGCGAGTCCGTGTACCTCGGGATCTCCCGGGTCAACTCCTCGCCCCCGGTGACCATCCCGTCCCTGCGTGACCTCGTGCCCGCACCGACGAGCTCCCAGCCGTCGTCCTGACGGCGCGCCGGTCGCACCGTCAGAGGTCCGGGACGGGGATGGGCCCGGGCCGGGCGGCCCGCTCCAGCGCCTCGTCGATGGCCCGCCGCAGCGTGGCGGCGTGGTCCGCGGGGTCCTCGGCTTCGGTGAGATAGCGGACCACGACGAAGTGGCGGGCGCCACTGGCGGCCAGTCGATCCACCGACGACGGGTCGACCCCTCCGGTGACCCACACGGGGAACGGCGACCGGGCCACCGCGGTGCGCACGTAGGACAGCCCGGTACCCGGGCGGCCGGGCTTGGTGGGGGTGGGGACGACGGGCCCGGCGGAGAGGTAGTCGACGGGGGACCCGGCGGCCGCGTCGAGCTCCCGGCCGGTGTGGGTGGAGAGCCCGACCAGCAGGTCGGGGCCGACCATGGTCCGGGTGTCCTCGGGGGAAGTGTCCTGCTGGCCGATGTGGACACCGTCGGCGCCGAGGGCCACGGCCAGGTCCGGTCGGTCGTTCACGATGAACGGCACGCCGTGCTGGGCACAGACGGACCGGGCCACCTCCCCCCGCCGGAGGAGCTTGGCGTCGGGAAGCGACTTGTCGCGGAGCTGGACGATGTCCACGCCGCCGCCGATGCAGGCGTGGAGGAACGCCTCGAGGTCGGGACGGTCGGGCGTGCAGAGGTACAGGTGGCGGGCGGCCAGGGACCAGCGGTGGGCCGGCGCACCGGTCGCCGCGTCGGAGGTCAACTGGGGCCGGCGGCTGCGGCCTTCGCTGCGGCCTTCATCTGCTGCTTGGTCTGGCGGACCTTGCCCAGCGCCTCGGGCGAATCGATGTCGGCCACCGACAGGAAGGTGCCGGGCTCACCGAACGGGGCGGACACCTCGACCCAGCCCCGGGGCCGCACCCCGAGCTGCTTCCCGAGCAGGGCGATGAAGATGCGGGCCTTCTGCTCGCCGAAGCCGGGCAGGGCGGTCACGTGGGCCAGGAGCTCGTCGCCCGTCCGGGCCGAATTCCACACAGCGGCGGCGTCGCCGCCGTAGGAGTCCACGACCACCCGGCACACCTGCTGGACGCGGCCGGCCATCGAGCCGGGGAACCGGTGGAGGGCCGGCTTCTCACTGAAGACGGCGGACAGCTCGGCGGGGTCCATGGCGGCGATGGCCCCGGCGTCGAGCGTCCCCCCGAGGCGGTCCCGGAGGTCGGACGGGGACTTGAAGGCCCGCTCCAGGGGGATCTGCTGGTCGAGGATCATGCCGATCAACAGTGCGAGCGGGTCGGTGCTCAGGAGCTCGTCGGCGGCTTCATCGCCGCTCAGATACAGGGACATAGGGGCAGCGTATGCGAGTTCGTGTCACCGTTCGACTTCGTCGGCGGCCCGTGCCACGAGCGAGGCGGCCCACCTCACGGTGTCCCGAGCCTTCCGGGGGGCCACCACGATCACGCCGTAGTGGGCCTCATCCTTCACGTCGAGGAGGCGGGCGAGCGACGAGGAGAGCTTGGCCCCGTCAGGCACGGCTGTCCTGAGGAGATCGGCCGCCTTGCGATGGTCGTCACCTCGGTGGCGGCTACGCAAGCGGACGCAACAGATGGCATCGGAGGCGGCGATACCGGCGAGTACGGCGAGCCCTGCGGCAACATTGAGGAACTCGTCTCGAGATTGTTCATCGAGGACCACCGAGGCGACTTCAAGATAGGCTCGAGCCGTCGCCAGGCGAGCACGAGCCTCCTGCTTGCCGCACGGCGTTGTTCGCAAGGTGTTGGCCACGCCGGCTACACCGTCCGATCCGCACGCGCTGAGTCGGTGGCGATCCAAGAGCCCACAAGGTCGATCGCATCTCGCTCGATGTCGGCGAACAGGGCAGTGTTCCGTGACCGGTCCATCCATTCGGCAAAGGAGAGATCCACAACCTGAAGTGGATTACCGCTCCAAAGAAGCACGTGGGCACGCAGCTTGTCGATGTGCTGAGGCCACCGTGCGGCCTCAACAGGGGAGGCAGCCGTCGGAGCGGTCAGGACGGCGGCCACGGCGTCGATCACGTTCTTCGTTCGCCGTGGTCCAGCTTCACCGGGGAACGGTGGGTGCACCAGCAGCACGTCCACGTCGCTGTCGACGTCGCCGTCACCACGGGCCGCCGAACCGAAGGCACAGGCGTACAGGGGCTTCGGCTTCCAGCCGCTCAGCTCCTTGCGCATGCGACGCCAGAGCTCGATCCGGAGATCAGCCATGATGGTGGCGATGGGCGCAGCAACGTGCTCACGATTGAGCTCGTGGACCCGGTTCCGCCCCATCTCCGTGGCCAGCACCAGCCCCTGATTGACCAGACGGGCCAGGCACCTCCGTACACCGATCTCCGATCCACGCACCGTTTCAGCGGCCACTTCGCCCACCGTGAGGGGTCGGCCGGAACGGGCCAAAACGGCGAGAACCGGTCCGTCCAGTGTCGGTGTGATCGACCTCGTGGGGTCTCCCAAGTCCATGATCACATAGTATAGGTATCTATCTTATTAGATAGCTACCTGTTGTTTAGGAAAGTGCGCGCCGATGCTGATGGACTGCGGCCGGGTGCCATCCCTTATTGCGCACTCCATGGTTTCCGCTCCTGCTGGTCGAGGATCATGCCGATCAACAGTGCGAGCGGGTCGGTGCTCACCAGCTCGGCGGCGGCTGCATCGCCGCTCAGGTACCGGGACCTACGGGCAGCGTATGCGAGTTCGTGTCACCGTCCGACTTCGTCGGCGGCCCGCGCCACGAGCGAGGTGATCCACCTCGCGGTGTCCCGAGCCTTCCCGGGGGGCCACCACGATCACGCCGTAGTGGGCCCCATCCTTCACGTCGAGGAGGCGGGCGAGCGACGCGGAGAGCTTGGCTCCGTCAGGCACGGCTGTCCTGAGGAGATCGGCCGCCTTGCGATGGTCGTCACCTCGGTGGCGGTTACGCAAGCGGACGCAACCGGTGGCATCGGAGGCGGCGCTACCGGCGAGTACGGCGAGCCCTGCGGCAACATCGTGAACTCGTCTCGAGATCGTTCATCGAGGACCACCGAGGCGACTTCAAGATCGGCCCGAGCCGTCGCCAGGCGAGTACGTGCCTCCTGCTTGCTGCACGCCGTTGTTCGCAAGGTGTCGGGCACGCAGCTTGTCGATGTGCTGAGGCCACCGTGCGGCCTCAACAGGGGAGGCAGCCATCGGAGCGGTCAGGACGGCGGCCACGGCGTCGATGACGTTCTTCGTTCGCCGTGGTCCAGCTTCACCGGGGAACGGTGGGTGCACCAGCAGCACGTCCACGTCGCTGTCGACGTCGCCGTCACCACGGGCCGCCGAACCGAAGGCACAGGCGTATAGGGGCTTCGGCTTCCAGCCGCTCAGCTCCTTGCGCATGCGACGCCAGAGCTCGATCCGGAGATCAGCCATGATGGTGGCGATGGGCGCAGCAACGTGCTCACGATTGAGCTCGTGGACCCGGTTCCGCCCCATCTCCGTGGCCAGCACCAGCCCCTGGTCGACCAGACGGGCCAGGAACCTCCGGCTGGCCGCCGCCCCGGGAGTCCGCCGACCGGACGACTAGGAGGACCAGGGGTCGGCCCGGTCGGGGTCGACCCCGTAGCGGGCGATGGCCGACTCCACCGTGGACGCCGGGACCTCGCCGGTCACCGACAGGGCGTGCAGCACGGCCACGACCAGGTGGCCGGCGTCGATCTCGAAGAAGCGGCGCAGAACCTCCCGGGTGTCGGACCGGCCGAACCCGTCCGTCCCGAGCGAGGTGAAGGGTCGGGGTACCCAGCGGGCGATCTGGTCGGGCACGGCCCGCAGGTAGTCGGTGACGGCCACCACCGGGCCCGGTGATCCGTCGAGCTCCCCGGTGACGAAGGGACGTCGAGGGGTCTCGGCGGGGTGGAGCCGGTTCCACCGCTCCACCGACAGGGCCTCCTCGCGGAGGGACTTGTACGACGTCACCGACCAGGCCTCGGCGTCGACCCCCCACTCGTCGTGGAGGAGGTCACGGGCCTCGAGGGCGGCCCGCCACATCGGACCCGAGAACAACAGCGTCGCCCGGTGCCTCGGCGTCGCCCCGTCGGCCGCGCTGGCTCCGTTGGCACCGTCGGCCTCCGGCGCCCCGGCGAACCGGTACAGGCCCCGGACCACGCCCAGACGCACCCGTTCGGCCTCGGCTGGTTCCTCGGGCATGGCCGGCATGGGGTAGTTCTCGTTGTAGAGGGTGAGGTACCACAGCCGGTCCTCGGCGTCGGGGCCGGTCATCCGGCGAATCCCGTCCTCCACGATGACCGCCACCTCGTAGGCGAAGGCCGGGTCGTAGGCGGCGACCGTGGGGACCACCGAGGCGAGGAGCAGGGAGTGCCCGTCCTGGTGCTGGAGGCCCTCGCCGTTCAGGGTGGTGCGTCCGGCCGTGCAACCGAGGAGGAAGCCGCGGCCCCGCATGTCGCTGAGGGCCCACAGCAGGTCGCCGACCCGCTGGAACCCGAACATGGAGTAGAAGAGGTAGCAGGGGATCATCGACTCACCCCACGTGGCGTACGAGGTGGCCGCCGCGGTGAAGGCCGCCGTGGCACCGGCCTCGGTGATGCCCTCCTCCAGGATCTGCCCCGACGAGCTCTCGGCATAGTGCAGCGCCAGGCCGGCGTCGACCGGCGTGTAGCGCTGTCCGTCGGGGGTGTAGATCTGGACCTCGCTGATCAGCGACTCGAGGCCGAAGGTCCGGGCCTCGTCCGAGACGATGGGCACCACGCGGGGGCCGATCGACGGGTCGCGGACGAGGTTCCGCAGCAGCCGGGCGAAGGCCATGGTGGTCGAGGCGGCCTGGGCGCCCGAGCCGTGCTTCAGGTCGGCGAACGTCGACGGGACGGGGGCGTCGAGCGCGCCGGGGTCTGAACGCCGGCGGGGCAACGGGCCACCCAGCTCCTGACGGCGGGCCCGGAGGTACTCGGCCGCCGGCGAACCGGCCGGTGGGCGGTAGTACGGCGGGAGGTCGGCCTCGAGCGCCTCATCGGGGATCTCGTCGCCCAGGTAGAGGCGGTCGCGCAGGGCACGCAGCTGGGGCCGGGTCATCTTCTTGATCTGGTGGCTGGCATTGCGGGACTCGATGTCGGGCCCCAGGGTCCACCCCTTGACGGTCTTGGCCAGGATCGCCGTCGGTGCGCCGGCGTGCTCGACGGCGGCCCGGTAGGCGGCGTACAGCTTGCGGTAGTCGTGGCCGCCCCGGGGCAGTGACTGGAGCTCCTCGTCGCTCAGATGGTCCACCAGGGCGCGGAGTCGGGGGTCGGGGCCGAAGAAGTGGTCGCGGATGTAGGCACCGGACTCGGTGGCGTACTTCTGGAACTCGCCGTCGACCGTCGAGTTCATCTTGTTCAGGAGGACCCCGTCCACGTCCTTGGCCAGGAGGTCGTCCCAGGTCCGGCCCCAGATGACCTTGATGACGTTCCACCCCGCGCCGCGGAAGAGCGCCTCGAACTCCTGGATCACCTTGCCGTTTCCCCGCACCGGACCGTCGAGCCGCTGCAGGTTGCAGTTCACGACGACGGTGAGGTTGTCGAGGTGCTCGCGGGCGGCCATGCCGAGGGCCGACATGGTCTCGGGCTCGTCGAACTCACCGTCCCCGACGAAGGACCAGACGCGGCTGGCCGACGTGTCGACGATGCCCCGGGCGTGCAGGTACCGGTTGAAGTGGGCCTGGGCGATGGCGTTCAGGGGTCCGAGCCCCATGGACACCGTGGGGAACTCCCAGAAGTCGGGCATCAGCCTCGGATGGGGATACGACGACAGCCCGGCCGACGCCACCACGTCGGCCCCGGTGACGGCGTCGCCGCCCGTCGGGTCGTCGGACGGTCCCACCTCGGTCCGGAACCGGTCGAGCTGCCGCTCGGACAGCCGGCCCTCGACGAAGGCCCGGGCGTAGATGCCCGGTGAGGCGTGACCCTGGAAGAACACGTGGTCGCCGGCACCCTCGCCGTCCTTGCCCCGGAAGAAGTGGTTGAACCCCACCTCGTAGAGGGCGGCGGAGCTGGCGTAGGTGGAGAGGTGGCCGCCGATGGCGTCGGAACGGGTGTTGGCCCGCACCACCATGACGGCGGCGTTCCACCGGATGAAGGCCCGGATACGGCGCTCGAGGTACTCGTCACCGGGGAAGGGGGCCTCCTGGTCGGTGGGGATGGTGTTGACGTAGGGACTGGAGACGGTGGCCGGGAAGTCCACGTGCTGTTGGCGGGCCCGGTCGAGGAGGCGCATCAGCAGGTAGCGGGCCCGGGTGCGTCCGTAGGTCTCGACGACGTCGTCGAACGCCGCGAGCCATTCGCCGGTCTCCCCGGCGTCGGTGTCCGGGAGCTGGTGGCTGATTCCGTCGAAGAGCACGGTTCCATGCTCCCACTTCGACCGGGTCACCGAAAGGGCGGACGGCAGGTACCGGTCGCACCGGTATGCCCCCGGTCCCCGGCCCCAGCGGGCAAGCTGTCCTGATGGCGAAGCAGAGGACACCGGCGGTCCACGACGGGCAGGGCTCGCTGCTGGGCCCCGACGACCCGGTGGACGTCCCCGCGCCGGAGGATGTCGGACCGGAAGGAGACGGGACGGTACCGACGGTGGTCTACACCGACGGCTCGTGCCGGGGGAACCCCGGACCGGGGGGCTGGGCCTGGGCCGTGGACGGCGGACCGTCCGACAGCGGCGGTGAGGCGCACACCACCAACCAGCGGATGGAGATCACCGCGGCCCTCCAGGCCCTGCGGTCGCTCACCGGCCCGCTCCACGTCGTGAGCGACTCGACCTACGTGGTCAATTGCTTCCGGAACCGGTGGTGGTACGGATGGCGCCGCAAGGGTTGGCGCAACGCCCAGGGCAAGCCCGTGGCCAACCGGGACCTGTGGGAGGAGATCCTCGGGCTGGCCCTCGACGGGGGCCGACCGGTCACCTTCGAATGGGTCAAGGGCCACTCGGGGGACCGGATGAACGACCTGGTGGACCGGCTGGCCACCGAGGCCGCCGACCGGGAGTAGTACGGGCACCTCCCCGGCGCGACCGGTGGGTCGACCGGCAGTTACCCCCAGGTCATCTTCCGGACGGCGTCCGGGGACGGCACGTTGCGAAGTCCCTGGTGCCCGGGGCTTTCTGGCCCGGTGGCGCCGGTGCGGCCTATCCTGCCCGGATGGAGATCAACGGAAGTTCAGCAATCGTCACCGGTGCCGCGTCCGGCCTCGGTGAGGCCACGGCCCGCAAGCTCGCAGCGGAGGGGGTGCGGGTCACCGTCTTCGACCGCAACGGCGAGCGGGCCAAGGAGGTGGCCGAGGAGATCGGCGACCTGGCCAACTTCGTCGCCGGCGATGTCACCGACCCCGACGACTGCCAGAAGGCCGTCGACCAGGCGGCCGACGGGGGCAACCTCCGTATCGCCGTCAACTGCGCCGGCACGGGGTGGATCGGACGGGTGATCAACCGCGACGGATCGCCGCACGACCTCGGGGCCTTCCAGTTCATCCAGAACCTCAACGTGATCGGCACCTTCAACGTGATGACCAAGGCGGCGTCGGCCATCGCCGCCGTGGAGCCGCAGGCCGACGGCGAGCGCGGGGTCATCGTGAACACCGCGTCGGTGGCGGCGTTCGACGGCCAGATCGGCCAGTTGGCCTACTCGGCCTCCAAGGGCGCTGTCGTGGGCATGACCCTGCCGGCCGCCCGCGACCTGGCCGTCGTGGGCATCCGGGTCCTGGCCATCGCCCCCGGACTGTTCAACACGCCGCTCCTGGCGATGCTGCCCGACGAGCAGCGTGACGCACTGGCCCAGTCGGTCAACTTCCCCAAGCGGCTCGGCAACCCGGCCGAGTACGGGGACCTGATCGTCCACATCGCCCGCAACAGCTACCTGAACGGTGAGGTCATCCGGCTGGACGGCGGCATCCGTATGCCGCCCAAGTGACCACGGGGGCAGCCGGCGGGGCGTGCCACGGGTGCACCGACCGCCGGTCGGCCCTGGCATGGGACCTTCCGGGTACCGGTAGTCTGGGGACGACGACGACGGCATGGAGGTGATTCCGACGACACCCGAGGTGGGAGAGCACGGCGCGGCATCGGGGGGGACGGAATCAGGGGGCGGGGCGGAGAGTCAGTTCGACATCGTCGTCATCGGAGGGGGTCCGGGCGGCTACGCCACGGCGCTCTACGGTGCGGCCGCCGGGCTGTCGGTGGCCGTGGTGGAGAAGGACAAGGTCGGCGGGACCTGCCTGCACCGGGGGTGCGTGCCGGCCAAGGAGTTCCTGGAGACCGCCGCGGTGAACCGCACGGTGGGCCGGGCCGCCGAGTTCGGCATCGGCTCCGGGGGCGACGGCGCCACGACCACCGTGGACTTCGCCGTCAGCCAGCGTCGCAAGCAGCAGATCGTCGACCAGTTGTTCAAGGGCCTCTCGGGCCTGCTGAAGGGTCGGGGGGTCACCGTCTTCACGGGTACCGGCACGCTGCTCCCGGGACGCCGCGTCCGGGTGGTGGGCGACGACGGGTCCGAGGTCGAGCTGGGTGGCACCCACGTGGTGCTGGCCGCCGGATCGCTGCCCCGGACCATCCCGGGCTTCGACGTCGACGGTCGACTGGTCCTCACGTCGGACGAGGTGCTCGACCTCGACCGGCTCCCGGGCTCCGTGGCCGTGATCGGCGGCGGGGCCATCGGCTGCGAGTTCGCCTCGTTGTTCTCCGACCTCGGGGTCGCCGTCACGGTCTTCGAAGCGCTGCCGGCGATCCTCCTGGGGTGTGACGAGGACACCGCCGCCGTGGTGGCCAGGTCCTTCCGGAAGCGGGGGATCGACGTGCACACCGGTGTGCAGGTGGCCGGCCACACGCCTGACCCCGACGGCTCGGGGACGACCGTGGCCTTCGGCGACGGCGGGTCGGTCCGGGTCGACGCCGTGGTGGTGTCGGTGGGACGCCGCCCGGCCACCGACGGCCTGGTGACCGACGGCACGGGGGTGGTGGTGGACGAACGTGGCTTCGTCGTCACCGACGGGTACATGCGTACCGGGGAGCCGGGGGTGTTCGCCGTGGGTGACGTGGTGGCGGCCACACCCCAGCTGGCCCACGTGGGTTTCGCCGAGGGCATCGTGATCGTCAAGACCATCCTGGGTGAGCCCGTGGTCCCGGTGGACTACGGACGGGTGCCGTGGGCCATCTACTGCCACCCCGAGGTGGCCTACGCCGGCCTCACCGAGGCGGCGGCGCGAGCCGCCGGGTACGACGTGGTGGTGAAGAAGGACCCGTTCGGCGGCAATAGCCGGGCCCGGATCATCGGGGACACCGAGGGCCTGGTGAAGGTGATCGCCGAGCAGCGGGCCGACGGGACGACCGGTCGGATCCTCGGGGTCCACATGGCCGGTCCGTGGGTCACCGAACAGTTGGGCGCCGGGTACCTGGCGGTGAACTGGGAGGCCACCCCCGAGGACGTGGCCCAGTTCATCCAGCCGCACCCGTCGCTCTCCGAGGCCTTCGGTGAGACCGTGCTGGCGTTGACCGGAAGGGGACTGCACGTTGCCTGATGTGACCATGCCGCAACTCGGCGAGACCGTGACGGAAGGGACGATCACCAAGTGGTTGAAGTCCGTGGGTGAATCGGTCGCCCGGGACGAGCCACTGTTCGAGGTCTCCACCGACAAGGTCGATTCCGAGGTTCCGTCGCCCGTGGCCGGCGTACTGACCGAGATCCTGGTGGCCGAGGGCGACACCGTCGACGTGGGCGTCCCGCTCGCCGTCATCGACGGCGCCCCGGGGGCCGCCCCGCCGGAGGCGTCGGAGGGGGAGCCGACGCCCGCACCGGACCCGACACCCGCACCCGTCGCCGCACCGGCCCCCGTCGCCGCACCGGCCCCTGCACCGGCACCGGCCCCAGTCTCACCGCCACCCGCCGCGCCGGTGGCCCGGTCGGGGGAGGGGCTGGTGCTCTCGCCGGTCGTCCGCAAGCTCATGAACGAGCACGGGATCGACCCCGGACAGGTCACGGGGACCGGCCTCGGCGGTCGGATCACCCGTGACGACGTGGAGGCGGTGATCGCCTCCGGCGGCCTCCCGTCGGCGCCGCTTCCTGCGCCGGCCCCGGCTCCGGCCGCCGCCCCGGCTCCGGCCGCCGTACCTGCTCCGGTGCCCTCGGCCCCGGCTGCACCCCGGCAGGGAGGGCGTGACGAGGTCATCCCGTTCACCAACATCCGGCGGCGGACCGCCGAGCACATGGTCCGGTCCAAGGCCACGTCAGCCCACACCCTGATGGTGCACGAGGTCGACTACGAGCACGTCGAACAGGTCCGCCGGTCGGCCGGAGGGCGGTTCAAGGAGGAGGAGGGATTCAGCCTCACCTACCTGCCGTTCGTGGCCCGGGCCACCGTCGAGGCGCTCGGCGACTTCCCCCACCTGAACGCCTCGGTCGGCGAGGACTCCCTCATCGTCCACCACGACGTGAACCTGGGGATCGCCGTCGACCTCGACAGCGAAGGCCTGATCGTGCCCGTGGTGCATCAGGCCGACCAGTTCACCCTCCGGGGGATGGCCCGCAGGATCCGTGAGCTGGCCGACCGGGCCCGGAGCAAGCGGCTCGGAGCCGACGACATCAGCGGCGGTACGTTCTCGATCACCAACGCCGGACCGTTCGGCACACTGCTGACCGGAGCGATCATCAACCAGCCGCAGGTGGCCATTCTGTCGACCGACGGTGTGTCCCGTAAGCCGGTGGTGGTCGAACTGCCGGACGGGAGCGAATCGATCGCCATCCACTCGGTGGGCCTGCTGGCCATGAGCTTCGACCACCGCGCCGTGGACGGAGCCTACGTGGCCCGGTTCCTCGCACGGGTCGCCGGCATTCTCAACGATCGCGACTGGTCCGGCGAGCTCTAGGCCGGAGGACCCGTGACCGACCGGAGGGCCACCGGGCGCCCGCAACCGGCCCCGGGGCCGCTCCCGTGAGGGTCCGTTGGCTGGGGCGCGTCCCCTACGAGGAGGCGTGGGCCCTGCAGCGGGCCCTCTGCCGCCGGTCGGGGGACGACTACCTGCTGCTCCTCGAGCACGGGCCCGTGTACACGCTGGGTGCCCACGGTGACCGTTCGCACGTCCTGGTCGATCCGGCTTCGGTGGGGGCCACGTTGGTCCGTACCGACCGGGGCGGGGACGTGACGTATCACGGCCCCGGCCAGCTGGTCGGGTACCCGATCCTCACGGTGCCCCGCGGACCGCAGGCGGGCCCGGCCCACGTCCACGACGTCGAACAGCTGGTCATCGACGCCGTGGTGGGACTGGGGATCCCGGCGGGCACGGTGGGTCGGCTGGCGGAGTACCCCGGTGTCTGGGTGGGCGTGGACGGTGCCTCACCGCGGAAGCTCTGTGCTGTCGGGGTACGCACGACGCGTGGGCGGACCATGCACGGCTTCGCGCTCAACGTGGACACCGATCTGGCCATGTTCGGCCACATCGTGCCGTGCGGGATCCCGGACAAGGAGGTGACGTCCCTCCGTCAGGAGGGCCTCGACGTGACGATGGCCGACGTCGTTGACGCCGTCACCGCGGCGGCCTCGGAGCGGTGGGGCCCCGACGGTGCGGTCGACGTGCAGCGGGTCACCGACGGCGCGGCGGCGGACCGGCCCCGGCCGTCGGTGACGTCCCCTGGCACCGACGGGGACCGCCCCGCTTCCGGTGACGGTGACGTCGGGGCCGTCCGCGGTGTCCCGGTCACCCTCTCGACCGGGAAGGCCCCGGCACGGGCCCTCGACCGTCGGCTCCTCCGCTCGGGGGTCGACCCGTCGGCGGGGTTGGCCATCTCCGAGCGCAAGCCGCCGTGGTTGCGGGTCCCGTTCCGCAGCGGCCAGGACTTCCTGGGGTTGCGTACCGACCTGCGCGACCGTGAGCTCGTGACGGTGTGCGAGGAGGCCGGCTGCCCGAACATCTACGAGTGCTGGGCCGACGGCACGGCGACCTTTATGATCAACGGCTCGCGCTGCACGAGGGCGTGTGGCTTCTGCCAGGTGGACACGCGACACCCGCTGCCCCTCGACCCCGGGGAGCCCGGTCGGGTGGCCGACGCCGTGGAGCACTTGCGGCTGTCCCACGCCGTGGTCACCTGCGTGGCCCGCGACGACCTGGCCGACGGCGGTGCCGGGGCCTTCGCCGCCACCGTCGCCGCGGTCCGGGATCGCTCGCCGTCCACCACCATCGAGGTCCTCATCTCCGATTGCAAGGGTGATGCGGGGTCGCTCGCGACCATCTTCGAAGCCCGCCCCGACGTCCTCAACCACAACATCGAGACGGTGGCCCGGCTGCAGCGGGCGGTACGGCCGTCCGCCGGGTACGCCCGGAGCCTGACCGTCCTGGCCCGGGCCAAGGACGCCGGTCTGACGGTGAAGTCCGGCATGATCCTGGGTATGGGCGAGGAGGTCGGCGAGGTGCTGGCCACGCTCGAGGACCTCCGGGCGGTCGGGGTCGACATCGTGACCCTCGGGCAGTACCTGCGGCCCAGCTCCCACCACCTGCCCGTGGCACGGTGGTGGACACCCGACGAGTTCGAGGAGCTCCGTCGGGCCGGTGAGTCCATGGGCTTCTCCCATGTCCAGTCGTCGCCGCTCACCCGGTCGAGCTACCACGCCCGGGAGGCGGCTCAGGCCGCCGAGGTCGGCGAGGCCGATGCATCGACGGGCCGGCTCCGGGTAGCGGTGTCGTAGTGGTCGAACCGCTGGGGGAGGCCGCGGAGCACGCCCGGATCGGTCGCCTCGGGCGTGTCCGGGACCGCATGGGTGAGGTGGGCGTCGATGTCCTGCTGCTGTCCCACGGGGCGGACCTCCCCTGGCTGACCGGGTACCGGGCCATGCCCCTCGAGCGGGTGACCGTGCTGGTGCTGCCGCTCGTCGGTGACCCGGTCCTCGTGGTGCCCGGTCTCGAGGCGCCCCGGGTGGCGAGGGCGGACCGGCTCTTCACCGTCCGACCATGGTCCGACGGCGAGGATCCGGTGGCCATCGTGGCGTCCCTGGTGGGGCCGACCGTCCGGAGGGCGGCGGTCTCGGACCGGGCCTGGGCCTCCACCGTCCTCGATCTGCAGCAGGCGCTGGGCGCCACCGACTGGGTCGCCGCGTCGACCGTGACGTCGCCGGTCCGGGCGGTCAAGGACCCTGGCGAGGTGGCCGCCCTGCGGGCGGCCGGTGCCGCCGCCGACCGGGTGGCGGCCCAGCTCCAGGCCGGAGCGATCCCCCTGGTCGGCCGGAGTGAGGCGGACGTCTCGGCGGAGATCGGTCGTCGTCTCCTGGCCGAGGGTCACACGGCGGTCAATTTCGCCATCGTGGGGAGCGGCCCGAACGGGGCCAGTCCCCATCACGAGCCGGGTGCGAGGGTCATCGGTGCCGGGGAGACGGTGGTGTGCGATTTCGGCGGGACGCTGTCGCCGGGCGGGGACACGGGGTACTGCTCCGACATCACCCGTACGGTGGTCACCGGGGAGCCGTCGGGCGAGGTCGCCGAGTGCTACGCCGTGCTTCTCGAGGCCCAACAGGCGGCGGTGGCCGCAGCCGTCTCCGGCGTGACGGCCGAATCGGTGGACCGGGTGGCACGGGACATCATCACGGCGGGCGGCTTCGGTGACCGTTTCGTCCACCGGACCGGCCACGGCATCGGCATCGAGGAGCACGAGGATCCGTACCTGGTGGTCGGCAACGTCGAGCCACTGCGGCCCGGCCACGCGTTCTCCGTCGAACCGGGGATCTACCTCCCGGGACGGTTCGGCATGCGCCTCGAGGACATCGTCGTGATCGGTGACGACGGGCGTCCGGAACCCCTGAACTCGGCTGACCACGCCCTGGTGACGGTCGACGGCTGACGGGACCGTGGTGCGGCGGACCGACGCCGTCGGCGTTCCCTCATCGTCGGTCCCGGGGCCTCCGCGTCAGACTTGGCGTCGGGCCACGTGATCGGTCCACCGGGTGCCGTCCCAGTACCGAACGGTGTCGGCTTCACCTGACGGGTCGGCGTGCCAACCCTCCCTGGCCGGTGACGGTGGCGGGTACGACGCCACGGCGGCTGGGGCCGGTGGAGCCGGCGGGGTGGGTGGGGCTGGTGGCGGCGGCGGCGGTGGTGGGGCTGATGGGGCCGACGGGGCCGGTGCACCCTGCGACGGCGGAGGAAGTGGTGGCGATGCAGCCGGCGTCACCCCGGCACCGGGGGGAGGTGGTGGAGGTACCGCAGGTCGTGCCTCGGCGACGGGCGATGACGCGGCCCCGGTCGGTGGCGGCGGTGGTGGCGGCGGAGGTGACGGTGGGATCGCGGCGCCCGGCGCTGACGGACGTGGGGGTGGCGGGGGTGGTGAGGATACGGACCCGGGCGGCGGTGGCGGCAGTGGAGGCGACGCGAACGGAGCGGACGCGGCACCGGGGGGAGGCGGCGGAAGCGGCGGGAATGCGGCATCTCCGGGTGGAGGTGACGGGGCCGTCGGCGTGGTGACGATCGACGGCTGTGAGGGTGGAATGGACAGGGCGGATCCTCCGCCGAACGACGGCAGTGGGGCGTTGGAACCCGGAGATGGCCGGGAGGGCACAGGGGGTACGCCAGTGGTGACGACGGCACTCTCCTGAGGCACGGCCTGGAGCGGCAGTGGGACGAGGGGGACCGAGGCAGCAGCTTCCAGCGTCCTGGTGTCGTCGAAGTTCGTTGAACCCGGACGGGCGTACGGATCGGTGTAGGACGTCGTGGCGGCAAGACGCTTCTTGCGGTTGCGCCGCAGGGTCAGACGGCGGATCAGCAGGATGAGCAGGGCCACGACGATGAAGATGAGTGCCCCGAATTCGGCCCTGCCGTAGGTGCCCTGGATGAATCCGATCGTCACCACCGGCTGCACCGTGTCCATGGGAACGAATGGTAGACCCCCGTCCCCGGTCCATCACAGCCCGTGACCTTCGGAGTCAGCTGTCGGTGCTCCGCACGGCGACGTGCTCGGTCCATGCGGAACCGTCCCAGTACCGCACCTGGTCGGTGTCACCCGACGGGTCGGGCAGCCACCCGGCCGCGGAGTCGACGGGGTGGTCGACGGGGTCGTCGACCCCTGGCCCGACCGGCGTCCCGTCGGGTCCGTCCTCGTTGTCCCCGGATCCTTCGAGATCGGGGACACCGACCGGGGCCTCGCCGGTCCCCGCGGGCGAGGTGAGGAGCACGAAGCCGGCCGGCGCCAGCAGAGCATCGAGGCCCTCGCCGCCGTCTGCGCGCGCGTTGCCGTTCCGCCGCCGACGAGCGAGGAGGAGGAGCACGATGAGGACGACGAGCACCACCACGATCACCACGGCGATGACCGGGCCGTTGGAGCTTCCGTCGCTGGCCGACGCAGCGGTGTGCGGCGACGCCACGTGCACCGGTGTCACCGACGCCGGCACGCCGACGACCAGCTGGTACTGCTCATAGGCGACCGCGACGGCCTGCGCCGGGGTGAACGGTGTGGGATTGATCGACGCCGAGGCCGAGGCCAGTTGCACCTCCGCCACGTAGCCCCCGGTGCGAAACACCACGTTGTGCTCGGTGACCGGGACGCCACCCGGCCCGTTGGTGACCGACGTCGTACCGGTGGCCCCGGCGATGCTCGGGACGGCGAAGGAGGTTGCCCCCGCGGTCGTGGCCAGCTGCTGGCGGAGCCCGATGGTGAACTCGACGGCCGCCGCCGGAGACGGGATGCGGAAGAGCAGGTCGGCAATGACGTTGGCTCCCTGGCCGGGGCCGTGGACGTCGGTCCACACGCGCTGGTAGGCGGCGAACCCGGGCTGGGATGCGGCGACGTCGAACTGCTGGGTGGCCACCGTGGGGTCGTTCGAGAACTGGGCGACGGCCGGGGCGGTGAGCGGTCCGTTGGTCGGCCCCGGGCTGTTGACGGTGAAGCCCGGGAGCGGTGTGGTGAGGACGAGGGACTCGATCGGGGGGACGACGGGCACGGTCGTCGTGGTCGACGTCACGGCCCCGGCGGTGAGCGGGCTCGTGACGGCGAGGAGGGAGAGCACGGCCGCCCCGACCGCAGTGCGGCCGAGGGTCCGCATCGAGCGGGACCGGTCAGGCAACGAAATACTTCGCCTGGGGATGATGGCAGATGATGGCGGTGGTCGACTGCTCGGGGTGGAGCTGGAACCCCTCGCTCACCTCGATGCCGATGCGGTCGGCCCCGAGGAGCTCGACGACCTTGGCGTTGTCCTCCAGGTCCGGGCAGGCCGGATACCCCCATGAGTACCTTCCGCCCCGGTACTGCTGGCGGAACAGGCCGGTCAGGGTCGGGCCGTCCTCGGTGGCGAAGCCCAGCTCCTCCCGGATCCTCCGGTGCCAGTACTCGGCCAGCGCTTCGGCCATCTCCACGCCGAGCCCGTGGAGGAAGAGGTACTGCTGGTACTCATCGGCGGCGAATAGCCGTCCGGTCTCCTCGGAGATGCGGGGGCCCATGGTGACGACCTGGAAGCTGGCCCAGTCCTCCTCGCCGGAGTCCACCGGTCGGAAGAAGTCGCTGATGCACAGCCAGGGCTCGACCACCTGGCGGGGGAAGCTGAAGCGCATCCACTCGGACGTTCGGGTCTCGTCCTTGAAGATGACCAGGTCGTCCCCGTCGGCGTTGGCGGCGAAGTGGCCCCAGGCCACCTGGGGCAGGAGGAGCTGGTCGGACACGGCCCGGGACAGGCGTTCGCGGAGCTCGGGCCGCACCCGTTCCTTGAAGGCCGCGTCGTCCTCGCCCCCCGTCGGCCGGTAACCCCACTGGTTGCGGAACAGCGCCGTCTCGTTGAGGTACTCGGCGATGTCCTCGACCGGGATCCCCTTGGCCACCCGGTGGCCCACGAACGGGGGCGTGAAGACCGGATTGTCGATGGCCACCCCGGGAGACCGGGCGGGCAGGGTCTCGCCCCGCGCCGCGGCCTCGCGGGCGGCGGCGGCCCGCTGCTCGCTCATGCGGGGCGGGAGCTCCCGCCCGCCGGCGGTGCGGCCGAACTCGGGGTCGTCCTCGCCGGACCGGGCCAGCTCCTGGAGGCGGTCCATGGTGCGGAGCCCTTCGAAGGCGTCCTTGCCGTAGAACAGCCGGCCTTGGTAGACCGACCGAAGGTCGCGCTCGACGTACGTCCGCGTGAGGGCGGCTCCGCCCAACAACACGGGGATCGAGGACATCCCCCGGCGGTTGAGCTCCTCGAGGTTGTCCCGCATGATCAGTGTGGACTTCACCAACAGGCCGCTCATGCCGATGGCGTCGGCGCCGAATTCCTCGGCGGCCTGCAGCATGTCGACGATCCCCACCTTGATGCCGAGGTTCTTCACCGTGTACCCGTTGTTGGTGAGGATGATGTCGACCAGGTTCTTCCCGATGTCATGGACGTCGCCCTTGACCGTGGCCAGCACGATGGTGCCCTTGCCTCCCTGGTCGGCCTTCTCCATGTGCGGTTCGAGATGGGCCACGGCGGTCTTCATGGTCTCGGCCGAGCCGAGGACGAACGGCAGTTGCATCTCCCCCGAGGCGAACAGCTCGCCCACCACCTTCATCCCGGCCAACAGGTGGTCGTTGACGATCTCCAGTGCCGGGTGGCCGGCGGCCAGGGCCTCGTCGAGGTCGTCCTCCAGCCCGTTGCGGTCCCCGTCGATGATCCGCTGCTCGAGGCGTTGTTCGACGGTCCACCCCGAGCGGTCCTCGGTTGCGGCGGCCGACGACGCCGTGGCCCCCTCGAACAGGGCCAGGAGCTCCGACAGCGGGTCGTACCCGTCGGACCGACGGTCGTAGATGAGGTCGAGGCAGACCTCCCGGGCCCGTTCGTCGATCTTCGAGAGCGGGAGGATCTTGGAGGCGTGGACGATCGCCGCGTCGAGACCGGCCTCCACGCACTCGTGGAGGAAGACCGAGTTGAGGACCTGGCGGGCCGCCGGATTGAGCCCGAAGGACACGTTGGACAGACCGAGGACGGTGTACACGCCGGGCAATTCGGCCTTGATGCGACGGATCCCCTCGAGCGTCTCGATCCCGTCGCGCCGGCTCTCCTCCATGCCCGTGGACAGTGGCAGGGCCAGGGGGTCGAACAACAGGTCCGACGGCCGGAGTCCGTAGCGTTCGACGGCGATGTCGTGGATGTCCCGGGCCGCACGGACCTTCCAGTCGGCCGTGCGGGCCTGTCCCTCGGTGTCGATGCAGGTGCACACCACGGCGGCCCCGAATTCCCGGGCCAGGGTGAGGAACGAGTCCAGTCGGGTGCCCGGTCCGTCACCCTCCTCGAGGTTGACCGAGTTCACGATGGCCCGCCCGCCGATCCACGACAGGGCCGTCTCCACGACCGGCGCCTCGGTGGAGTCGACCATGAGGGGAACGGTGGACTGGGTGGCGAACCGCGAAGCCACGGCTTCCATGTCGGCCACGCCGTCGGCACCGGTGTAGTCCACGCAGACGTCGATGACGTGCGAGCCTTCCTTCACCTGCTCCCGGGCCATGGCCACGCAGGTGTCCCAGTCGGCGTCGAGCATGGCCTGGCGGAACCGCTTCGACCCGTTGGCGTTGGTCCGCTCGCCGACGACGAGGAACGAGGTGTCCTGGTCGAACGTGACGGGTGCGTAGATCGAGGCGGCCCCGTGCTCCGGCGCCGGTGTGCGGGGCCGGGGGACCAGGTCGGCGCAGGCGTCGACCACGGCGCGTAGGTGGTCGGGCGTGGTGCCGCAGCAACCGCCGATCACCGACACCCCGAGCTCGGAGACGAATTCGCGGTGGAACTCGGCCAACTGCTCGGGGGAGAGGTCGTAGTGCATGGCCCCGTCGACCACCGACGGCAGTCCGGCATTGGGCAGGCAGGATACCGGGGTGACGGCCTGGGCCGTGAGCAGGCGCAGTGGCTCGAACATCTCGCTCGGTCCGGTGGCGCAGTTGAGCCCGACCAGGTCGACACCCATGGCGTCGAGGGCGCAGAGGGCGGCACCGATCTCCGTTCCCGGGAGCATCGTCCCGGTCAATTCGATGGTCACCTGGACCTGGATGGGGATGGTCCGGTCGGCGGCCGCCATGGCCCGCCGGGCGCCGTTGATGGCCGCCTTGGCCTGCAGCAGGTCGAAGACCGTCTCGATGAGGAACAGGTCGACACCACCGTCCAGCAACGCCGCGGCCTGCTCCTGGTAGACATCGCGCAGCTCGGCGTAGCGGATCTGCCCGAGGGTGGGGAACTTGGTGCCGGGTCCGATGCTGCCCGCCACCCAGCGGGGGCGGTCGGGTGTGGAGAAGTCGTCGGCGGCATCGCGGGCCAGGCGGGCGGCGGCCAGGTTCAGCTCGCGGACCCTGCCCTCGAGGCCGTACTCGGCCAGGACGGTGGCGAAGGCCCCGAAGGTGTCCGTCTCCACGACGTCGCTGCCGACTTCGAGGAAGGACCGGTGCACCCGGTCGATGGCGTCGGGGCGGGTGACCACGAGCAGTTCGTTGCAGCCTTCGAGATCGGGTCCACCGAAGTCGTCGGCGGTCAACTGCATCAGTTGGAGGTTCGTGCCCATGGCACCGTCGAAGATGACCACCCGTTCACGGGCGGCCCGAAGGTACGGAGAATCCTCGGAGGTGCGGTGGGCCATCGTCCAAGGATACCGGGGTCGTGCACCCGTCTGGCCCTTGATCACCGCCGCGGCCGGTGTTGGCTTAGCATCCACCGGGTGAGGACGACGAGGTGCTGACCCGGTGGTGAGGATCTACACGAAGACGGGGGACGACGGGACCACCGGCCTGCTCTACGGCGGGCGGGTGCGCAAGGACTCCGTCGTCATGCAGCTCAACGGTGCGGTGGACGAGGCACAGGCCGCCATGGGCCTGGCCCGGGCCGAGGCCGAACCCGGTTCCGAACTCGACGCGCTCCTCGTCGGCCTCGAGCGGGACCTCTACGTCCTGATGGCCGAGGTGGCCACCGACGAGGCCAAGCGCCCGAAGCTGGTGGCCGGAACCACCCTGGTGACCGGCGACATGGTGGCCGCGCTCGAGGCGCACATCGACGACCTCATCGACCGCTTCGACATGCCGGCGGAGTTCACCATCCCAGGGGCCAACCGGACCTCGGCGGCGTTGGACCTGGCCCGAACGATCGTCCGACGGGCCGAACGGCTGGCCGTGGGCGACCCCGTTGCCGGGTCACTGGTCACCCGGTACCTGAACCGGCTCTCGGACCTCCTCTGGGCCATGGCGCGCTGGACCGAGGGGGAGCACCACCTCCTGGCCCGGGGTGACGGACACCGGAGGCGGACACGCGGTGCGGCGGTGGAGATCGACCAGACCGGGGGAGTGGAACCGTGAACATCGAGTGCGCATCGGCCGCTGCCCTGCCCGAGGACCTCGTGGCCGTCGGGGTGCCGGTCTTCTCCGGGACCGACGGTCCGCAACCCGCCGCCGGGGTGTCCGCCGACCTGGCCGGAGCCCATGTTCCCGCGGTGTTGGACGCCACGTGGTGCGAGCAGCGGGGGTTCTCCGGCAAGGTGGGCCAGACCCTGACGTTCCACCAGGTGGCCGCGGCGACATCGCGGATGCCGGTCTTCGGGGTGGGCGGTGGATCCACGCCGGCCACGGCGACGTTGCCGGCCACGGTGTTGATCGGGCTGGGCGACGCCCGGGAGCTGGTGGGGGACCGTGGTGTGGAGTCCCTCCGGCGCGCCGCCGCGGCGTTCGTGCGGTCGGTGGGTGACGGGGAGGGGGCCGCCCTGCTCCTCCCCCGGAACCTGTCGGTGCCCATCGACCGGGCCACGGCCGCCCTGGCCGAGGGGGCGGCGCTCGCCTCCTACCGGTTCGACGCCTACCGGACGGGCAAACGACCGGGGCAGCTGAAGCGGCTCTCCATCGTCACCGAGTCGCCGGGCGAGGCCATCGAGGCGGCATCGGGGGTGACCCGTGGGGCCCGGGTGGCCGAGTCGGTGAGCCTGGCCCGCGACCTGGTCAATGAACCGCCCAGCAGCCTCACGCCGCGCCGACTGGCCGAGCTCACCGTGCGTCGTTTCCGCGACAGCCCGACCGTGACCGTGGAGGTGTGGGACCAGGACCGTATCGCCACCGAGCGGCTCGGCGGTCTGCTCGGCGTGTCGCGGGGGTCGTCACAGCCCCCCGAGCTGGTACGGGTCGACTATCAGCCCCTCGATCCGATCGAGATCGACGGGCGGGTACCCCATGTCGTGCTCGTGGGCAAGGGGATCACCTTCGATTCGGGTGGCCTGTCGCTCAAGACGGCCGGCGGCATGGAGACGATGAAGACGGACATGGGTGGTGCGGCAGCCGTCCTGGCCGCCGTCGACGCGGCCTCGGCGCTCGGGGCGAGGATCCGGGTGACCGCCTTCACCCCGCTCTCGGAGAACATGCCCGGGGGGTCGGCCACCAAGCCCGGGGACGTACTGACCATCCGGAACGGCAAGACCATCGAGGTGCTGAACACCGACGCCGAGGGCCGCCTGGTCCTGGCTGATGCCCTGTCCCTGGCGGCCGAGCTGCAGCCCGACGCCATCGTCGACCTGGCCACGCTGACCGGCGCCGCGGTCGTCGCACTCGGACGGGAGATCGGCGGGTTGCTGGGTAACGACGGTCGTCTGCTGGCCGAGGTCCGGGACGCCTCGGCCCAGGCCGGTGAGCCGCTGTGGGAGCTCCCCCTGCCTGAGGACTACCGGTCCCACATCGACTCCGAGATCGCCGACATGCGCAATGTCGGCCGTCCCGGCCAGGCCGGGACGATCTCGGCGGCACTGCTCCTCCGGGAGTTCGTGGGTGACGTGCCCTGGGCCCACCTCGACATCGCCGGCCCGGCCCGATCGGACGAGAGCGTCCGCTACCTCTCCAAGGGGGGCACGGGGTTCGGCGTGCGGACCCTGGTGGCCCTGGTGATGTCGGACACCTTCGCCCGGGCCATCGTGCGCGACGCCTGAGCTGGCCGCGCCGGTGGACGCCGCCGGGCATCCGGCGCATGATCGGAGGATGGAATCCCCATCCGTACTGGTGACGGCGGTCAGGCTGCCGGGCGTCGTCCTCCGTTTACCGGGAACGGCGTTGCGCACCCTCGACGCCCTGAACAACCTTTCCCAGCGGGTCGAGCAGCTGGTCGACCTGCTGGAACGGCTCGAGGGCGGCGTGGCCCTGGCCGGCGGAGGGGTCGAGCTGGCCGCCACCGGCATCTCCCAGGCCGTGACGGGCCTCGAGCGGGCGGTGGCCACGCTGGACGGATCGCTGCCCTCGCTGTCGGAGTCGGCCGTCTCGCTCCGGGTGCTGACGGAGCGCCTGGGGGGCGTGGCGGTCGAGCTGGCCTCGGAACTGCCCCGGGCCACGGCGTCGCTGGAGGAGATCTCCCCGCAACTGGCCCGGGTGGTGGGGACCCTCGACGACCGGTTCGCCCACCTCGACAGTGTCGTGACCGAGCTGGCCCGCCTGGTCGAAGCGGTGGTGGGCACCATCCCCGGCATGCGCCGGGTCCTCCGTCCGGCCGGGGACTGAACCCGACCGGAGCCCGCCTCCGGTCAACCGAGCTCTCCGAGATCGAGACCGACCGCCTCCTCGGCGGCCCGGAACGCCACGGCCGGATGGAATTGCCAGCGGGTCAGGCGCTCCTCGATCTCCGGGCGAGGGGTCCCCGACGCGGCAAGTCCTGCGGCCAACCGCCGGGCCCGGCGCTGCATCTGCTCGACCGGGTGCAGCCGCTGCTCGGCCTGCCACTGGGCATGGCTCCGCTGGAGTGATCCGGGAAGTCGCTGGAGGTGCCGCAACGGGAGTGGAGGGATCATGGTGCGGACGGCGAGCGTGTCCGGACCTTCGGCCCGGGCGAGGCCGAACGTCACCAGGCGGTGGAGCGAGCGATGGAACGGGGCGTTCCTGCTCAGGCGGTCGCCCAGCCCGAGGGCAGCTGCGGTCTCGGCCAGGTCGAGCTGGAACCCGGTGGGGTTGACCTCCAGGCCGTAGGTGAGACGGCGCAAGAGCAGTGTGGTCGACGGGCCGAGGATGCCCAACCAGTAGAGCTCGACGTACCGTGAGCAGGGATGGAGACCGTGGGAGTTGACCACGGTGTCCTCCCAGGGGTTGATGCGGATCGACGGTCGGGGAGCGCCGTCGGCCGTCGGGGCGCCGATCGGCGTGTCGGGAGCAACGGGCCCCCGGGCTCGGACGCGCTGTGACGTGGCGCTGCCGGCGTCGGGGACGGTCGTCGGGGTGGCGGTGGAAACGGACGGGTTCGGCACAGGAGCCTCCGGTGGTCGACGAGGGTGGTGTGCCCGGTGGCACGGCCTCGGTTGCCGGGGATCGTGCACCTCCGTCCTTGCCCGCCGGAGCCCGGGCACCTTGCCCGTTTCCCTGCAAGGGACCGTGCCCGAGGGTCGGAGCGCCGCGTTCCGGTGACCGTCCCAGGCGTGCACAGCGGCGCCGGATGTCCGGTGGGACGCCACGAGCTGGTCGGCCCGCCGGCGCGCACCGTCGATCATGTCGCTTTTCACTCATAGCGTATTGTCAATACTCGGAATTCACATCAGGTGGTCGGCAGGTGCCCGTCGACCACGACGGATTCCGGGAGGGGCATTCGCCACCGCATCGTCCGACGGTGCGGACCGGGAACGCCGGATGTCCATCGTCACCTTCGGATGGTCCGGCCGATCGTGAGGATGGGGACGGCGGGACGGCCGATGCGCAGCAAGGGGGCGGGTGACCCGGGCCGCCGGAACGCCCGGGCCCTGGTCGTCCCCAGCGGCCCCCGGGTTATGCGTGGAACCGGATCCTGACCAGGGCGATCGATTCCACCACGAAGTACGAGAGGAGAGCCACCGCCAGTCCGAGGCTCTTCTGCAGCCACGGGGCGGTCGACTGCAGGATCAACTGATCGGCCATGACGAGCAGGATGATCCCCACCCAGGCGACGACCTTCTCCGGCCTCGACTGGTGCTGGCGGCTACCCGTCCACACGTCCGTCACACGGTCCCGGACCCTCGGAAAATCAGCCCGGGTGAGACGTCGGGGTTGGAGGACCGGACCCATGGCCGGGACCTCGGCCCACGACGCCCGCGGAAGGTCGACGGACACGAGTCGAGATTACCAGCGGCCCCGGTGGACCACCTCGTCGAACGGCCGTCGTCCCCGGGCCACCGAGGACGACGGTGGGTCGGGTGTCGCGGCCTCGCCGAGGAGGATGGCACCGAGCCAGCGCATACCCACGGGGACCCCGAGCGCCGAGCGCAGGGCGTCCTCACCCCGGAAATTCCCGAGGAACGCCGCCCCCAGGCCCTCGGCTGCCGCCCCGAGCAACAGGGTCATGGTGGCGAAGGCCGCGTCGACCAGCCAGTACGGCACGACCCAGTCGACGTCGCGGCCGTCGCCCCGGGCCTTGTCGGGCTCTCGGTAGCGGTCCCGGTAGGCCCCGGGGTCACCGAAGGGAAGAACGACCACCGGTGCCCGGGACAGGCCGTCGTAGCGCCGGGACGAGGCCCGCCACGCCGGGTCGGTGGTGGATTCCCAGTAGCGCGCCGTCTGGGCGGGCCCCTCGAGGACGACCACGTCGCGTCCCTGGGTGTGGCCGGCTGACGGCGCCCGCAGGGCGTCGGACAGCAGCCGGTCGAGCTGTCCCTCCTTCAGCGGGCTGCCGCTGAAGTTCCGGGTCATGTGACGCCGGTGGACGGCCTCGGTCAGCTCCATCGCGGGCACCCTACCGGCCCCGACGCCTGGTGCGGGAATGTCGACCCCGCTGGTACGGTTTACCTACCGAGGGAGTTCCACAGGAGATCCCTCGAGGGGCCGGTCGAGACCGGCGCCGTCCACCGTCGACAGAGGAACGTGATCATCGTGCCCACCTTCAGGGAGATGTTGGCCGCGGCCAAGGCGGCCGTCCGGGAGATCGAGCCCGACGCCGCCGAGCAGGAGCTCGGGACGCCCGGCGCCGTGGCCCTCGATGTGCGCGAGCCCGACGAGTACGAGCAGGGCGCGCTGCCCGGTGCCGTGCACATCCCCCGGGGGACGCTCGAGACCTCGATCGAGGGTCGGATCCCCGACAAGGATGCCCACCTGGTGGTCTACTGCGCCGGAGGGACGCGCTCGGCCTTCGCCGCCCAGACCCTCCAGGAGCTGGGCTATACCGACGTGGCCTCGGTCATCGGCGGGTTCAACCGGTGGAAGGACGAGGGGCGGGCCTGGTCGGCCCCCCAGTCGCTCACCGCCGAACAGCGCAACCGCTACCAGCGCCACCTGCTCCTGCCCGAGGTCGGGGTGGCCGGTCAGCTGAAGCTCCTCGACTCGAAGGTCCTCCTCCTCGGCGCCGGTGGGCTCGGGTCACCGGCGGCGCTGTACCTGGCGGCCGCCGGCGTGGGAACGATCGGCATCATCGACATGGACGTGGTGGACGCCTCGAACCTGCAGCGCCAGATCCTGCACAACACCGACCGTATCGGTGAGCGCAAGGTCGACTCGGCGAAGAAGACCCTCACGCTCATCAATCCCGACGTGAACGTGGTGACCTACGACGTCCGCCTGGGGGCCGACAACGTCCTCGACATCATCGACGGCTACGACGTCATCGTCGACGGGACCGACAACTTCCCCACCCGGTACCTGGTGAACGACGCCTCGCTGCTGAAGCGCATCCCGGTGGTCCACGGCTCGATCTTCCGATTCGAGGGACAGGCCACGGTGTTCAACCCCTACGAGGGCCCCTGCTACCGCTGCATGATCCCCGAGCCGCCTCCGGCCGAGCTGGCCCCGAGCTGCTCCGAGGCCGGTGTCCTGGGGGTGCTTCCCGGGATCGTGGGTTCCCTGCAGGCCATCGAGACCATCAAGATCCTGTTGGGTATCGGCGACACCCTCCAGGGCCGGCTGTGGGCCTACGACGCTCTGGAGGAGAGCTTCCGGACCTTCAAGGTCCACCGCGACCCCCAGTGCCCGGCCTGCGGGCCCGACGCACCTCCAATCGTCATCGCCGAGTACGACGAGCTGTGCATGCCTCACGCCATCGCACCGCCTCCAGCCTGATCCCGGGTCCGTCGGTCCGTTGGGCGGCGTGAGGCTCGATCGGGCGCTCATCGAGGAGCTGCGGGTGGCTCCCGGCCAGCCGGCCGGTCTCCACCGTCGCAGTACGGCGAAGGTGGCGTCGGACTGGTTGGACGTCTCGGGGAAGAAGCGTCGCCAGGTCGCCGAGGAGGACCTCCGGGAGTTCGTCGACGAGCTGACGGCGGCCCAGGAGCTCCTGTGGGCCACCGACCGGTTCGCACTGCTCGTGGTGCTCCAGGCCATGGACGCCGCGGGCAAGGACGGGACCATCAAGCACGTCATGTCGGGGGTGAACCCCCAGGGGTGCCGGGTGGCCTCGTTCAAGCAGCCCTCGGCGGAGGAGCTCGGGCACGACTTCCTCTGGCGGTGCTCGAAGGCGCTCCCCGAGCGGGGGATGATCGGTATCTTCAACCGCTCGTACTACGAGGACGTCCTCGTCGTCCGGGTCCACCCCGAGCTGTTGTCGCGCCGCGACGCCTCGTCGGGCTCCGAGCCGCCCGAGAAGGTGTGGCGGCACCGGTTCGACGACATCAACGCCTTCGAGCACCACCTCCACCGCAGCGGCACCCGGATCGTCAAGGTCTTCCTCCACCTCTCCCGGGAGGAACAGCGGGCCCGCTTCCTCGAACGGCTGGACGACCCGGCCAAGATGTGGAAGTTCTCGGCGTCCGACCTGGCCGAGCGGGAGCACTGGGACGAGTACCAGGCGGCCTACGAGGAGGCGCTCACCGCCACCTCGACGCCGTGGGCCCCGTGGTACGTGGTGCCCGCCGACCACAAGTACGCCCTCCGAGCCCTGGTGGGGGGCATCGTCGTCGACGTCATCGACGGCATGGACCTCCACCGGCCCGAGGTCGGCCCGGTGGGACTCGAGGCGGTGGCCGACGCCCGTCGACGCCTCCTGGCCGAGCCGCCGGGCCCCGGGTAGGCGGTCGGGGCGCCGCCGGACGACCGGTGGCGCGGAAAAACGTAACCTGTTCCACCATGGCCCCCAACGACCAACCGCCACCGAAGGAGCACCGGACCGACTCCGGCATCGAGATCCGCCAGGTCTACGGACCCGAGGACCTGGCCGGGTGGGACCCGGCCACGAAGCTCGGCCGACCGGGGGAGTACCCCTACACCCGGGGGATCCGGCCCGACATGTACCGCGGCCGCCTGTGGACCATGCGCCAGTACGCCGGGTTCGGCACGGCGGAGTCGACCAACGAACGGTTCAAGTTCCTCCTCGGGGCGGGCCAGACCGGCCTCTCCTGCGCCTTCGATCTCCCCACGCAGATGGGTTACGACTCGGACCACCCCCGGGCTGAGGGCGAGGTGGGCAAGGTCGGTGTGGCCATCGACTCGCTGGCCGACATGCGCCTCCTGCTGGCCGGCCTGCCCCTCGACAAGGTCACCACGTCGATGACCATCAACGCCACGGCGGCCATCCTCCTGCTCTTCTATCAACTGGTGGCCGAGGAGGACGGCGTCGACCCGGCCCAGCTGGGCGGGACGATCCAGAACGACATCCTGAAGGAGTACGTGGCCCGGGGTACCTACATCTACCCGCCCCGCCCCTCGATGCGCCTGGTGACCGACACGTTCTCCTACTGTGCCGAGCATCTGCCGTCGTGGAACACCATCTCGATCTCGGGCTACCACATCCGCGAGGCCGGTTCGACGGCCGTCCAGGAGATCGCCTTCACCATCGCCAACGGCATCGCCTACGTGGATGCCGCGCTGGCCGCCGGGCTCGACGTCGACGCCTTCGCCCCCCGGCTGAGCTTCTTCTGGAACGCCCACAACAACCTCTTCGAGGAAGTGGCCAAGTACCGGGCCGCCCGACGGATCTGGGCCAAGGTGATGACCGAGCGGTTCGGGGCGAAGGACCCGCGCTCCACGCTGCTGCGGTTCCACACCCAGACGGGGGGCTCGACCCTCACCGCCCAGCAGCCCGAGAACAACATCGTCCGGGTCACCGTCCAGGCCCTGGCCGCGGCCCTGGGGGGGACGCAGAGCCTGCACACCAACGGGTTCGACGAGGCACTGGGACTCCCCACGGAGAAGGCGGCGAAGATCGCCCTCCGTACCCAGCAGATCGTGGGCTACGAGTCGGGGATCGCCGACACGGTCGACCCGCTGGCCGGCTCGTGGTTCGTGGAGTCCCTCACCGATGAGGTGGAGCAGGGGGCCTGGGACTACCTGGAGCGGATCGACGCCATGGGTGGTGCGGTCGACGCCATCGAGGCGCAGTTCATGCAGTCGGAGATCGAGCAGGCGGCCTACACCGACGCCAAGGCCATCGACAGCGGCGACAAGGTGGTCATCGGGGTCAACAAGTTCGTCGACGAGACCGACGAGCCGGCCGACGTCTTCCCCATCGACATCGAGCTGCAGCGCTCCCAGGTGGCCCGGGTCAAGCAGGTGCGGGCCGACCGTGACCAGTCGGCCGTCGACGCCGCCCTGGCCGACGTGGAGGCCGCGGCGCGTGGGACCCAGAACCTTCTGGTCCCCATGAAGGTGGCCCTGGGACGCATGGCCACCCTGGGCGAGGTGTCCGACGTGCTGCGGGGCGTCTTCGGGGAATTCCACCCCGGGGGCTGAACGAGGGGGCGCCCGGGCGGCCGTCCGTGCGGAGCGGGAGGAACGTCGACCGGGTCTGCACGGGAACCGGTTGCGGCGCCGATCCACGCAGATCGAGGCGGGTCCCGGTGCTTCCTCCGTCGGCCTCGTCCGTCTGCCGGACCGAGTGGGGATCGTTCAGGCGGTCCGGCGGGCCATTGGGGATGCGCCGGCACTCGGCCGATCTCAGCCGACGGACTGACCGGTGCGACGGCCCCACGCACCCGGCGGTCGAGGGCAGGGATGGGCTTGCCCGATCGCCTCGACGATCGTTCCATGGCGACGCTCCGGCAGTGGTCCTACCCGGTGCTGATCTCCTCGAGCCTCTCCAGGCTGGCCGCCATGGATTCGACGATCGGAGTGGTCCCGTTGATCCACGCCCCGCCGTCACGCAGGAGGTCTTCCGGCAATGGGCCGGGGTGGAAGACCTCGGTGACCACGGTGGCGTTGTCGCCATCCGGGGTGAGGATGTAGCCCCAGCGGTAGCCCGCAGGTATGCCGACCTTGGAAGGATCATTGTCCTCAGCGCGGGAGGGGTCTCCGGGGGCCGGTTCCCAGAAGATGCGCCGATCGGGTTCGAACTCCACCACAAAATTGAGCATGAGGTAGTCGTCGCCGAGGCGATGCATCCTCATGGTGAAAGTGTCGCCCACGTTGATGAGTGGACGGTCGCGGAGAGCGCCCCGGAGCATGCCCGAACCGTCGAAATCCACATGTCGTTGCGGGTTCGCCACGATTCCGAAGATCCGGGCGGCCGGTGCTTCGATCCTGCGTGCTACTTCGATCTGCCTGTCTGACGCTTCCATCGTCTGATCCCCTCGCTCTCCATCGACGCATCCCGTAGCCGTCGGCCGATCGTCCCACACGCCCCGACGTGCGGTTCCGGGTGCAGCAACGGCCGCGGGCATCTTGACCGGCGGAACCACGCCCGCTCGGCTCCGACGTGCCGGATGGGCGACCTGGTTCAGTCGTCGGCGGGGTCCGGGTCGCCGCTCCCGCCCCCGCCCCCGCCGTCCGGCCTCGTGGCGGCCCGGGTGACGATGGCGTCGAACAGCGCCGGCCGCTCCAGCATCAGTAGGTGGCCGGCCCGCGGGATCGGCTCGAAGGTGGCCTGGGGGAGGGAGCCGGCGAACCGTTCGGCATGGCCGACCGGCAGGTAGTTGTCCCGGGCGCCGGCCACGACGGTCACGGGCAGACCGACGGCGTCGAGCCGCCCGCGGGAGTCGTAGGTGGACAGCAGGTCCACCAGATCGGTCTGGATCTTCGGCGACTCCTCGACCAGCATGTGGCGCACGAGGTCGCGCTCGGCCCGCCCCGGCCGCTCGGGACCGAACGACGTCCGGGTGGAGAGGGCCAGCGCGCCCGGTAGGCGCGAGAAGACGTGCCACTTCTCCTCGGCCGACCGGATGGTCCCGAAGAAGGCCGTCTTGAAGGCCCCGGCACCCTCCGCCGGTTCGGTGCCGCCGGTGGTGGCCACGGTCATGAGCCCGTCCGCCCGGGCGGCGAGACGGTCCCCCCGGGTGATGGCCGCCTCGATGACGATCATGCCCCCGAGCGAGTGGCCCACCACGAGGCCCCGGTGGACGTCGAGCGCTTCGAGCACCTCGACCAGGTCCTCGGCCAGGCGGTCGATCCCCACGCCGTCGGTCCCGACCGTCGACGCCCCGCTGCCCCGCTGGTTCCAGGCCAGCAACCGGAAGTCGGGGTCCAGCCCGTCGAACTGCTTCACCCAGGTCTCGGCCGTGAGCGTCATGCCGTGGAGGAAGACCACGGTCGGGCCCGTCCCGGGGCGCTCCAGTACTTCGATCCGCCCGCCGTCGGACACGTCGACCGTCCGGTGCCCGAGGTCGTCGGGCAGGGCCAGACGGGGCAGGGCCAGGGTGGTGGGCCGGGGGCGCGGGGGCTCCCCGGCCGCCGTGGCCTCGAGCTCCCGCACCACGAGGCCGTCGTCGCGTTCCTCGGTCAACCGGGCGGCGACGCGACCGGCGGCGGCCCGGTAGCTGGGGTCGTCGAGTACGGACCGGAGGGCCGCCTCGAGCTTGTCGGCGTCCGGCTTGCCCTTCACCCGGATGCCGGCTCCGACGTGGACCACCCGGGCCGCGTTGTCGGGTTGGTCCCGGCCGAGCGGCACGACCACCAGGGGCACGCCGGCCTCCAGGGCCTTCATGACCGTGCCATGGCCGCCGTGGGTGACGACGGCGGCGCAGTGGCGGACGACGTCGGCGTGGCGGGCCCACGGCACGACCGTCACGTTGGCCGGCGGATGGACGCTGGCGGGGTCGACGGACGGCCCGGTGGTGATGAGCCCGTGGACGTCCAGCCGGCCCAGGGCGTCGGCCGCGGCCTGGAGCAGGTCGACCTGCGACATGAAGGTGCTGGACAGGCCGACCAGGACGAGCGGGCGGGTCGATCCCTCGGGACGGGGGTCGTCCCACGGACCGGGTTCGCCGTCGTCGGCCTGCGGCCCGACGTAGACGGTGTTGTCGGAGGCCGTGGCGGCGTTGAAGTCGTAGCTCGGGCTGGTGCAGACGACGATCCGGTCGACCCCGTCGAAGAGCTCGACCGGGGAGGCGTAGGGCGCCAGTCCGAGCCCGGCCCGGGCGGCGTTCAGCGGCGCCAGGCCGCTCTTCAGCAGGCCGGCGGCCAGGCGGGTGACGGCCCGGTCCCGCACCCGGCCGAGGGTGCCGGTCTGCGGTTCGAAGCCCGCGCCCATCGGGGTGGAACCGGCCCGGGGTATGCCGTAGAGGGCGTGCATGAACAGGGCCCGGGGCACGCCGGCGGCCTCGGCGGCACAGGCGGCCGGGGCGATCAGGACGTCGACCAGCACCAGGTCGGCCGGTCCCCGCTCCAATTCCTCGGTCACGTCGCGGCAGAACAGGGCGGCCGGTCCGAAGGTGACCCGGTCGCGGATGCGGGCGAAGGCCTCGAGGGGGTTCGAGGTCTCCCAGTCCTTGACGATGTCGGTCTCGGGCCGGCTGCGGTCGTTGTCGGGGGCGTGACGGTACCGGATGAAGGTGGCCCCGGTGGACTCGATCCGCTTCCGCAGGCCCTCGGTCCCGAGCACCCGCACGTCGTGTCCGGCCCGGACGCACTTGCCGACGACGGCTTCGGTCACCTCGACCCCGCCGCCGTTGTCCCAGGCGACCACCAGAATCCTCATGCGTCCCTCTCCTCAGCGGCTCGGCGGCGTGTCCCCGGGACGCCCCGGCCGCGCCGGCAGGCAGTCTGCCAGGCACGGCCACCACTGGCAACGGGGTGCGGACCCCCACTGGCCACGGGCCACGGGCCACGGGCCACGGGCCACGGGCCACGGGCCACGGCGCGTGGGCCACCGGCGGGCGGCCCCGGCCGGGGCCGGCGGGTCAGCCGGCCAACAGGCGGTCGCGCAGTGGTCCGGGGGCGGCGGCGTCGATGGCCGTCCAGGCCATGGCCAGCGCACCGTCGTGGACGGCCCGGTCGGCCGACGCCGTGACGCACGCCGCGGCGAACCCCGGCTGGTGGTTCCCCCACCCGCCGGCATCGATCCCCAGCAGCGGGTGGATGGTGGGGACGGCGAGGGACACGTTGGCCATGTCGGTGGACAGCGTGGGCGGGGGTACCCCCTCGTCGTCCGGACCGAACGTCCGGCCCAGGGCCTCGGCATTGGCCCGGTACAGCCCGAGCAGCGCCCGGTCGCTCTCCATGTGGGTGTAGACGGGCGCCGTGCGCTCGAGGTGCAGGGTGGCACCCGTGGCGACGGCCCCGGCCTCGAAGCAGGCCCGTACCCGGGGTTCGAGCTCCTCCAGCCGCTCGATGGTGACCGACCGGCACATGTAGTCGGCGGAGGTGGACGAGGGGATGATGTTCACCGCCCCGCCGCCGTCGGTCACGATCCCGTGGACCTGGTCCCCCCACGGGAGCTGCTGGCGCAGCAGGCCGATGGCCACCTGGGACACGGTGAGGGCGTCGGCGGCGTTGACCCCGGTCCACGGGGCGGCCGACGCGTGGGCGTCCCGGCCGATGAAGTGCACACCGAGCTGGGACACGGCGAGGCATGTGGCCTCGAGGCGGTCGGTGGGCCAGGGGTGGACCATCATGGCGGCGTGGACGTCGTCGAAGGCGCCCCCGTCGAGCATGGTGACCTTGCCGCCGCCGCCCTCCTCGGCCGGCGTCCCGAGCACCCGGACGGTGAGCCCCAGCTCGTCGGCCACCCCGGCCAGGGCCAGCCCGGCCCCCACCGCGGTGGCGGCGATGATGTTGTGCCCGCAGGCGTGGCCGACCCCGGGCAGAGCGTCGTACTCGGCGCAGACGGCCAGCACCAAGGGGCCGGAGCCCCACGAGGCGCTGAACGCCGTGGGCAGCCCGGCCGTACCGGTGGACACGTCGAACCCGTTGGCCGACAGCAGCTCCGCCGTCCACGCGGCGGCCCGGGTCTCCTCGAACGAGAGCTCGGGGTGGGCGTGGATCTCGTGGCTCAGGTGGACCAGCTCGCCCAGCTGGGCGTCCACGATCTCACGGGCGGCGTCCCTCGGTGCGGCCACGGGAGCCCCCGCCTCCCCTACTCGATGAGGGCGATGACGTCGCCCGGCCCGACCGACTCGCCGGGTGCCACCTTGATCTCCTTGACCGTGCCCGCCTTCTCGGCGTTGACGTTGTTCTCCATCTTCATGGCCTCGAGGACGCAGATGGTCTGGCCCACCTCGACGGTGTCGCCCTCGGCCACCAGGACCTTGACGATGGTGCCCTGCATGGGGACGGCGACCGTGCCCGACCCGGCGCCCGCCGCCGCGGCCTTGGGGCGCTTGGCCGCCGACCGGCCGGCGGAGGCCCCGGCCCCCCCGGACGGACCGACCACGACGTCACCCAGGTCGGGGACCCACAACTTGACCTGGTAGCGGCGGCCGTCCACTTCGGCGGTGACGTCGCGCAGGACCCGGGCCACCGGTTCGGCGCCCTCCTCGGTCACCGGGGCCGGCGGGGGGCCGGCCGTCCCGGCGGTGATCCCCGAGAGGTCGAGGTTCCGTTCCACCCAGTTGGTGGAGTGGTTCCCGCTGGCGAAGTCGGGGTGGGAGAGGATGGCCACGTGGGCCGGCAGCGTGGTGGCCACCCCTTCGACCACCGTCTCCCCGATGGCCCGGAGCATCCGTCGACGGGCGGCGTCCCGGTCGTGTCCCCACACCACGAGCTTGGCCACCAGGTTGTCGTAGAACTGGCTGACCGTGTCACCGGCCTCGTAGCCGGCGTCGAGGCGGACGCCCGGTCCACCGGGGGTCACGAAGCGGGTGATGGTGCCGGGCGACGGGGAGAACGCCCCGCCGGTCGGGTCCTCGGCGTTGATCCGCACCTCGATGGCGTGGCCGTTCGAGCGGACGTCGTCCTGGGTGAAGCCCAGGGGCTCCCCCGACGCCACCCGGAGCTGCCACTCCACCAGGTCGAGCCCGGTGACGGCCTCGGTGACGGGGTGCTCCACCTGGAGGCGGGTGTTCATCTCGAGGAAGAAGAACGCACCGTCCTGGTAGAGGAACTCGACGGTGCCGGCGTTGACGTAGCCGCAGGCCTCGGCCACCCGCACGGCGGCCGCCCCCATGGACTGGCGCACCTCGTCGGGGAACAGGGGGGCGGGGCTCTCCTCCACCAGCTTCTGGTGTCGGCGCTGGGCCGAACAGTCCCGCTCGCCCAGCCACACGGTGTTCCCGTGGGTGTCGGCGATGATCTGCATCTCCACGTGCCGGGGCCACGACAGGTAGCGCTCGATGTAGCACTCGCTCCGGCCGAAGTAGGCCGTCGACTCCCGCATGGCCGACTCCAGGGCGTCGGCGGCCTCGCCGGGCGCGTTGACGACCTTCATCCCCCGGCCGCCGCCGCCGTAGGCGGCCTTGATGGCCACGGGCCATCCGAATTCCTCGCCGAAGGCCACGACCTCGTCCGGCGAGGTGAGGACCTCGGACCGTCCGGGGACCCCCTGCACCCCCGCCGCCTCGGCGGCGTGCCGGGAGCTGATCTTGTCGCCCATCACCTCGATGGCCTCCGGCGGGGGACCGATGAACGTCACGCCCCGACCGGTGATGGCCCGGGCGAAGTCGGTGTTCTCGGAGAAGAACCCGTAGCCGGGGTGGACGGCGTCCGCCCCGCTCTGCTCGATGGCCCGCAGGATGGCCTCGGTGTTGAGGTAGCTCTCGGCCGCGGTCTGGCCGCCGAGGGAGTAGGCCTCGTCGGCCAGTCGGACATGGAGGGCGTCCCGGTCGAGGTCGGAGTACACGGCGACCGTGCCCACTCCCAGCTCTCGGCAGGTCCGGATGACCCGGACCGCGATCTCCCCCCGGTTGGCGATGAGGACCTTCTTCAGCACGCGATGCCTTTCGACTCGATGACGTGTAACGGTACCCCGACCGTCGGCGGGCGATCCAACACCGGCACCGGCGGCACCCCCGGTAACCTCCGGGCCATGTCGCGCACCGGTGACCACGAGGCCGCGGCCCACCGCCGGGTGGCCGGTCCGACGGGGACCCGCTTCGGTGAGGTCCGTTGGTTCGAACGGCTCGACTCCACCAACCGGTACCTCCTGGACGCCGCCCGGTCCGGGGCGCCCGAGGGGCTGGTGGTGGTGGCCGACCACCAGACGGCCGGTCGGGGCCGCCTGGGCCGCCGCTGGGAGGCGCCGCCCGGGCGGAACCTCCTGGTCTCGGTGCTCCTGCGCCCCGACCTGGCCGCCGGGAGCCGGCACCTGGCCAGTGCCGTGGTGGCGTTGGCCGCGGCGGACGCCATCGAGGTGCAGTCCGGGGTGGTCCCGACGGTCAAGTGGCCGAACGACCTGCTGGCCGGGGGCGGGGGGAAACTGGCCGGCGTGTTGGCCGAGACCGACCTCTCCGGACCGGGCCCGCCCCCCGTCGTGGTGGGTGTCGGGATGAACGTCGGGTGGCCGGGACCCGACGACGAGCTCCCGGACGAGCTGGCCGGCGTGGCCACCTCGCTGGCCCGGCTGTCGGCGCGGGTGGTGGACCGGGAGGCACTGCTCGACTCGTTGCTGGCGGCCCTGGAGCCCCGGGTCTCGGCCCTGGCCGGACCGTCCGGGTGCGACGCCGTGGCCGGTGAGCTCCGGCGACGGTGCTCGACGGTCGGCCGACGGGTACGGGTGGAGCTGGCCGACGGTTCCTTCGAGGGGACGGCGACCGACGTGACGGCCGAGGGACACCTGGTGGTCGACACCGGGTCCGGGCCGCGCACCGTGGTCGCCGGGGACGTCGTGCACCTCCGCACCGGGGACGGCGGGACGGCGGGCGGGACGACGGGCGGGACGACGGGCGGGACCGACAGGGCTCCCGGCGGGACGCGCGCCGGAGAGTAGTCTTTCCGGGTCATGCGACTACTGGTCACCGGCGGAGCCGGCTTCATCGGATCGAACTTCGTGCGCTACTGGGTGGAGCGCCACCCCGACGACGGCGTGGTGGCCTTCGACGTGCTCACCTACGCCGGCAACCTGCCCAACCTCGACGACGTGGCGGACCGCATCACCTTCGTCCAGGGGGACATCGGGGACCTCCCCGGGGTGTCCCGGGTGCTGGAGGACCACGAGATCGACGTGATCGTCAATTTCGCCGCCGAGTCGCACAACAGCCTGGCCATCCTGGATCCGACCCGGTTCTTCCGGACCAACGTGCTGGGCACCCAGACCCTGGCCGAGGCGGCCCGCCGCCACGGAGTCTCCCGGTTCCACCACATCTCGACCTGCGAGGTCTACGGCGACCTCCCCCTCGACTCCGACGAGGTCTTCACCGAGGAGACGCCCTACCGGCCCCGCACCCCCTACAACGCATCCAAGGCCGGGGCCGACCACGCCGTGCGGGCCTACGTCGAGACCTTCGGGCTGCCGGCCACCATCACCAACTGCTGCAACAACTACGGCCCGTACCAGTTCCCGGAGAAGGTGATCCCGCTGTTCACGGCGCGGGCCCTCGACGATCTCCCCCTCCCGCTCTACGCCTCGACGCAGAACCGGCGCGAGTGGCTGCACGTGGACGACCACTGCCGGGCCATCGAGCTCGTCCTGCAGCTGGGCGAGGTCGGCGAGACCTACAACGTGGGCAGTGGCGTCGAAGCCAGCATCGAGGAGATCGCCGACGCCGTGCTGGCGGCGACGGGCCGGCCGTCCACCCTGAAGGAGATCGTGCCCGACCGGCCGAGCCACGACCGGCGCTACCTCCTCGACTCCTCCAAGATCCGCACGTCCCTGGGCTGGGAGCCGACCGTCCCGTTCGACACCGGCCTGGCCGCCACCGTGGGCTGGTACGCCGAGCACCGGTCGTGGTGGGAACCGCTGCGGGACCGGGCCCCGGTGGTCGAGGGTGCCTGGGAACCGCCGACCGGTCCGACCGGCCCATGAGCACCACCACGTTCCGGGTGCTGCTGACCGGGGCGAACGGCCAGCTGGGACAGGACCTGCAGGCCACCCTGGCCGGCCGAGTCCCCGACGGGGGCGACGCCGAGTCCGCCGTCCAACGGTCCGTGGGGCTGCCAGAGGCACCCGTCGAGGTCCTGGCCACGGACATCGGCACCCTCGACGTGTCGGACCGGGACGAGGTGCTGGCGGCCACCAGTTCGTTCCGCCCGGACCTGGTGCTCCACGCCGGCGCCTACACCGCGGTGGACGCCTGCGAGTCCGAGGTCGACACGGCGTTCGCCGTCAACGCCCTGGGCACCCGCAACGTCGTGGAGGCGGCGCGGCGGGTCGGGGCCCACGTGGTCTACGTCTCCACCGACTACGTGTTCGACGGCACGTCGGACCGGCCCTACGTGGAGTGGGACACCCCCAACCCGCAGTCGGTCTACGGACGCAGCAAGCACGGGGGCGAGCTCGAGGCCCTGGGTCTCGGCGGACCCCACGTCACGGTGGCCCGTACCGCCTGGGTGAGCGGCGCCCACGGGGCCAACATGGTGAAGACGGTCCTCCGTCTGGCCGTGGACAGCCGGTCGGGGCCGCTCCGCTTCGTCGACGACCAGCGGGGCACGCCGACGTTCACCGCCGACCTGGCCCCGGCGCTGGTCCGACTGGGCCTCGAGCGCCGGCCGGGGATCGTCCACGTGACCAACCGGGGCGAGACCACCTGGTTCGACTTCGCCCGGGCCGTCCTGGGCGCCGCCGGTCTCGATCCGGACCTGGTCGTGCCCATCGCCACCTCGGAGCTCGATCCGCCGCGGCCCGCACCGAGGCCGGCCAACTCGTGCCTGGACAACGCCGTGCTCCGCCTGGCGGGCCTGGCCGAGCTGCCCGACTGGACCTCGTCGCTGACGCGCCTGGTCGCCGCCCTCCCGGTCATCGCCGGCCGGGCCTGAACGAACGAGGGAACCGGACATGACGCGGGGAAATCCAGAGGTCACAGGGGTGTTCGGCGGCCACGGCGGCACCGGGGCCGGGGCGCCCTCCCGCCCGGTGGTGGCCGCGGGGGGACCGGCGCCGACGGCCGGCGTCCCGACGACGGCGACCGCCCACTTCGGCCAGGGCGGCAAGGCGGTGCGGGTCCTGCCCCACGGCAAGTCCCGGTCGGTGGCGGTCATCGGTGTCGGCTACGTGGGACTGCCCACCGCGGCCACCCTGGCCCACCTGGGCCACCAGGTGACCTGCGGTGACGCCGACCCGAGGAAGGTCGGGATGCTCCAGGAGGGGAGGGTGCCGATCGTCGAGGAGCACCTGGAGGAGGTGGTCCGGGAGGGCCAGGCGGCCGGGCGCCTGCGGTTCGTGCTGGGCGCCTCGGAGGCCGTGGTGGGAGCGGAGTTCGTCTTCCTGTGCGTCCCCACGCCCCAGGCCGACGACGGTTCCGCCGACCTGTCCTACGTCGAGGCGGTGGCCGCCGAGATCGGCCCGCTGCTGGCGCCGGGCACCATCATCGTGAACAAGTCGACCGTCCCGGTGGGTTCCACCCTGGTGGTGGAACGGGTCATCGAGCGGGGGGACATCACCGTGGTCTCCAACCCCGAATTCCTGCGGGAGGGGACGGCGGTGGGGGACAGCCTGCATCCCGAGCGCATCGTGGTGGGGGCCGCCGACCAGGCGGCGGCGGCCAGGGTGGGCGAGCTGTTCGCCGGGACCCACGCCCCGTTGCTCATCACCGACGCCGCCACGGCCGAGACCATCAAGTACGCCTCGAACGCCTTTCTGGCCACCAAGCTCAGTTTCATCAACGCCGTGGCCGGCCTGTGCGAGGCCGTGGGGGCGGACGTGCGTGACGTCATCCTCGGCCTGGGCTACGACAAGCGGATCGGCTTCGAGTACCTCCGTCCCGGGCCCGGCTGGGGCGGGAGCTGCCTGCCCAAGGACACCCGGGCCCTGGTCCACATCGCCGAGGAGGCCGGCTACGACTTCTCGTTCCTGAAGGGGGCCATCTCGACCAATGACGAGCAGTTCGTGCGGGTGGTCGACAAGATCGTCACGGCCCTGCGGCGGTCCCCCGACGGGACCGGTCCCACGGGCTCGTTGGACGGGCGCACGGTGGCCGTGTGGGGGCTGGCCTTCAAGGCCGGGACCGACGACCTGCGGAACTCCCCGGCCGTCGAGGTGGTCCGGCGACTGGCCGACGGCGGGGCCACCGTGCGGGCCTTCGACCCGACGGTGACCGTCCCCGAGGGGGAGGCGTCGGTGCGCGTGGACGCGCCGGAGCTCACCGGGCTGGCCGACGGGGTGGTGTCGGCCTTCCCCGACCCCTATACCGCCTGTCACGGCGCGGCGGCCGTGGTGGTGCTGACGGAGTGGGACGAGTTCCGGTGGCTGGACTTCGAGCGGGTGGCCGGGGAGCTGTCCGAGCCCGTGGTCGTCGACATCCGGAACCTCCTCGACCCGGCCCAGCTCCGCCGGTTGGGGTTCGACTACACCGGTCTCGGCCGGCGGTGATCACGCCGTCCACGGTCGTGGTCACCGGCGGTGCCGGGTTCGTGGGGTCGCACCTGTGCGAGCGCCTGGTGGCCCGGGGCGACCGGGTCGTCTGCGTGGACGACCTCTCGAGCGGCAGCACCGACAACCTGGCCGGGCTCGAGGGGGTCGAGGGGTTCACCTTCGTCGAGGCCGACGTCAGCCGGGGTGTCCCGGTGGACGGTCTGGACCTCGGCCCGGTGCGGGCCGTGGCCCACCTGGCCAGCGCGGCGTCGCCCCCGGACTACCTGCGCCTGCCGCTGGAGACCCTGGCCGTGGGCAGCGAGGGCACCCGCCACTGCCTGGAGCTGGCCCACCGGCACGGGGCCCGCTTCCTGCTGGCCTCCACCAGTGAGGTCTACGGTGACCCCACCGTCCACCCGCAGTCCGAGTCCTACTGGGGGAACGTCAATCCCAACGGCCCCCGCAGTGTCTACGACGAGGCCAAACGGTTCGCCGAGGCACTGACACTGGCCCACCACCGGACGCTCGGCACCGACGTGGCCATCGTACGGATCTTCAACACCTACGGCCCCCGGCTCCGTCCCGACGACGGCCGGGTGGTGTCCAACTTCATCGTGCAGGCGCTCCGGGGGGAGCCGCTCACCGTGTACGGCGACGGCAGCCAGACCCGGAGCCTGTGCTACGTGGACGACGAGGTCACGGGGCTGCTGGCCCTGTTGGACTCGGCGGTCACGGGGCCGGTCAACGTGGGGAACCCCGAGGAGCACACGGTGGCGGAGCTGGCCCGGATGGTCATCGACCTGCTCGGGTCGACCTCGACCATCGAGCATCGCCCGTTGCCGACCGACGACCCGGTCCGGCGGTGCCCCGACATCACTGTGGCCCGACGCGAGCTCGGGTGGGAGCCCACGGTCGGGCTGGTGGACGGCCTCACCCGGACGGCGGCGCACTTCCGTGCCCTGCTCGACGACGCCGGGCACGGCCCGCTGCCGGAGGGTCCCCCACCGGGGCACTAGGATTCCCCGGGCAGCCGGGCGCCCCACCCCGTGCCCGCCGCGGCGGGCCCCCGGAGCGGGTGCGGTGACACCGCCCCGCCCGCTGCCGACCGACGACCCGTGGAGAGGACCTGGCAATGGCCGACGCCGGCAGCGACCAGCAGCAGGACGAGCACGTCTACCGTCTGCTCTCGGTCATCGTCCCCGTCTACAACGAGCGGACCACGGTGGCCGAGATCGTGCGGCGGATCCGGGCCGTCGACATCCCGCTGGCCGTGGAGATCGTGGTGGTCGACGACGCGTCGTCGGACGGGACCGACAAGGTGCTCTCGGCCATCGCCGACTCCACGGTCCGGGTGCTGCGCCACCCGGTCAATCGGGGGAAGGGGGCGGCCATCCGCACGGGGCTCGAGGTGGCCCGCGGCGACCTCGTCCTCATCCAGGACGCCGATCTGGAGTACGACCCCGAGGACTGGCCGAAGCTCCTCGACCCGATCCTGCGGGGGAAGGCCCGGGTGGTCTACGGCAGCCGGTTCACCGGTGAACGGAAGAACATGCTTCCGCTGCACTGGATCGGCAACCGCTTCCTCTCGCTGACCACCAACATCCTGTACTCCTCGACCCTGTCGGACATGGAGACCTGCTACAAGCTGTTCGACCGGCGGGTCCTCGAGGGCATCACCATCGAGTCCGACCGCTTCGACTTCGAGCCGGAGATCACGGCCAAGGTCCTCCGGCGCGGGCACCGCATCTACGAGGTGCCCATCTCGTATGCCGGTCGCGAGGCCGCCGAGGGCAAGAAGATCACCTGGCGGGACGGGTTCGCCGCCCTCCGGGCCCTGGTGAAATTCCGGTTCACCCGGCTCGACCCGTGAACCGGCGCGCCGCCGGGCGGACCGGCGGACCCGGTGCGGTCCCGGTCGCCGCGGTGGTGGTCAACTACGAATCGGGTGACAGCCTGGGCCGCTGTGTCGCCGACCTGGCGGCCCAGGGCCCGGCCGAGATCGTGGTGGTGGACAACGGTTCGGCCGACGGGTCGGTGGCCGGGCTGGACCCGGCGGCCGGCCGGGTCGCCGTGGTCACCCCGGGGTTGAACGTGGGCTACGGCGCGGCGGTCAACCGCGGGGCCGCGGCCACCTCGTCCGGGTACCTCCTCGTGTGCAACCCGGACCTGGCCGTGCCCCCCGGGGTGATCGACGCCCTGGCCGGGGTCCTGGAGGACGACCCGTCGCTCGGCATCGTGGGCCCCCTGATCCGCACGCCCGAGGGGGACCGGTACCCGTCGGCCCGCCGCTTCCCGTCGATGGTCGACGCCGCCGGCCACGCCCTGCTCGGGCTGTTCGCCCCCGACAACCGGTTCACCCGGCGCTACCAGCAGTCGGACCTCGACGACCCGGGGCTCTCGGGGGTCCGGGTCGTGGACTGGGTGTCGGGGGCGTGCTTTCTGGCCCGGCGGGCGGCCTTCGAGGCCGTGGGCGGCTTCGACGAGGCCTACTTCATGTACCTCGAGGAGGTCGACCTGTGCTGGCGCCTGGGCCGGGCCGGGTACCGGGTGGCGTACCTTCCCGACGTCGAGGTCGTGCACCTCCAGGGGGTGTCCACCGACCGGCACCCCTACCGGATGATCGTCGAGCACCACCGCTCGCTGCTGCGCTTCGCCGGCCGGACCACCACCGGCTGGCGCGCCGCCCTCCTGCCCCTGGTGGCCCTGGGCATCGGCGTCCGGGCCCTCCTGGCCACCGGCCGGCGGTTGGCCGGGCCGCACTGACGGGATCCGCCGCCCGGACCTGACCGGGAGGGGTCCCGTCAGGCTGTAGGGTTTCCTCCGATCATGGCCAGCAACTCGACAGGTAAATGGGTCACCCGGGCGGCGTCCACCGGCGGAGGCAAGACCTACCGCGGGCAGATGCCGGTCAATTGGTACGCCAGCCTGGCCGTCATCGTGGTGGTCGGCGTGCTCCTCATCGGCTACAGCCGCTACGAGCTGGTCCACCCCCACGTGTCGTCGGCCGGGGCACCCACCACCTCGGACACCTGGCACGCCGCGCTGGCCTTCGACATCTGCGGCACCACCGAGCCGAACCTGGCGACCAGTCCCAGCTCGGCCACGGGGTTCACCACCGACGGCACCGGCGTGGTGACCATCGCCCCGAAGAACTCCTCGCAGACCGGAGGCAACGCCACCCTGGGGGCCTTCGTGAAGGAGTACCCCGGGCTCCAGCTGACCGAGAACCTGGTCAGGTACCCGGGCAAGGCCGTGATGACCAACGGCGAGGACTGCCCCAAGGGCACCCCGTCGGCGGGCAAGCCGGGCTACGTGCAGGTCGAGACCTGGAAGAACTACGCCGACAAGACGGGCACCCGGGTGAGCGGCAACCCCAGTTCGCTGCTCTTCACCGACGGACAGCTGATCACCGTGGCCTTCCTGCCGGCCGGGTCGAACGTCCCCCAGCCGCCCGCCGCCACGGTCAACTCCCTGGTGAACGCCCAGTCCTCCGGTACCACGACGTCGACCACCGCGGCCCCCACGTCGACCACCACCGCCCCGGTGACGACCACCACGGCGGCCGGATCCGGGACCACCGGAACCACCAAGTGAGGGCCGTCGTCCTGGTGGGCGGCGAGGGGACGAGGCTCCGCCCCCTCACCCTGACCACGCCGAAGCAGATGCTCCCGGTGGTCGAGGTCCCCATGATCGAACGGGTCATGGGCCACCTGGCCACCCACGGCATCGACGACGCCGTACTGTCGCTGGGGTACCGCCCCGACGCCTTCATCAACGCCTATCCCGGTGGGTCCATCGCCGGGGTCCGGGTGACCTACGCCGTGGAGCCGACGCCCCTCGACACGGCCGGGGCCATCCGCTTCGCCGCCCGCCACGCGGGGATCGATTCCACCTTCGTCGTGGTGAACGGCGACGTGCTCACCGACCTCGACCTCACCGCCGTGGTCCGTTTCCACGGCCAGCGGGGGGCCGAGGCCACCATCAGCCTGACCCCGGTCGAGGACCCGTCGTCCTTCGGGGTCGTCCCCACCGACGACGAGGGGCGGGTGACGGCGTTCATCGAGAAGCCGCCCCGGGACGAGGCCCCCACCAACCTCATCAACGCCGGGACCTACGTGTTCGAGCCGTCGGTCCTCGACCGGATCGCCGACGGACGGCGGGTGTCCGTGGAACGGGAGACCTTCCCGTCGCTGGTCGAGTCCCGGTCGCTCTTCGCCCTGGGCAGTGACGCCTACTGGCTCGACACCGGGACGCCGGCCGCCTACCTGCAGGCCCACCGGGACCTCCTCTCCGGCCGGCGCTCCGGTCCCCCCGCCCCCGGGGCCGTCGAGGACGGCTCCATCGGGGACGGGGTCTGGCGCATGGAGCCGACGGGGTCCGACGGCCCGCCCGAGGTGGACGGTGCGGCGGTCACCCGGACCCTCCTCGGAGCCGGCGTGCACGTCGACAAGTCGGCCACCGTCGACTCGTCGGTGCTGGGACGGGGGTCGGTCGTGGAGGAGGGGGCCTCGGTCACCGGTTCCGTCCTGCTGCCCGGGGCCCGGGTGGCGGCGCGGGCCCGGGTGGACGGCTCGATCGTCGGTCCGGGGGCCACCATCGGCCAGCGGTGCGAGATCCGCCCGCTCTCGGTCATCGGGGCCTCGGTGGTGACGGCATCGGGGTCGGTCGTCGACGGCGAACGGGTCGGGACCGGGACCTGAGACGATGCGGGCCGTGGTCACCGGGGGCGCCGGGTTCATCGGGTCCACGCTGGTGGACCGTCTCCTGGCCGAGGACCACACCGTCGACGTGGTCGACAACCTGTCGACCGGGTCGCTGGCCAACCTGGCCGGGGCCCGGGCGTCGGGTGGACGACGGCTGACCATCCACAACGTGGACATCCGCTCGGCCGGCCTGGTGGACCTGCTGGTCCGGCGGCGCCCCGAGGTGGTGTTCCACCTGGCGGCCCAGGCCGACGTCCGGGTGTCGGTGGCCGACCCCCTGTTCGACGCCGACGTGAACGTGCTCGGGACGTTGCGGGTCCTGGAGGCCGCCCGGGCCGCCGGTGCCGAGCGGGTGGTCTTCGCAGCCAGCGGCGGCACGCTCTACGGGGAGCCGACGGCAGCCGACCTGCCGGTTCCCGAGTCCCATCCCCGGGTGCCGTTGTCGCCGTACGGCGTCTCGAAGAAGGCGGCCATCGACTACCTGGTGGCCTACCGGGAGTTGCACGCACTGGAGTTCTGCGCCCTGGCCCTGGCCAACGTCTACGGACCCCGACAGGATCCGCACGGCGAGGCGGGCGTGGCCGCCATCTTCGCCGGACGGCTGCTGCGGGGCGAACCGGTCACGGTCTACGGCGACGGCGAGCAGACCCGGGACTTCATCCACGTGGACGACGTGGTCGACGCCTTCGTGCGGGCGGCCACCCGGGGTGGCGGCCTGGTCTGCAACATCGGCACCGGACGCGAGACCTCGGTCAACGAGCTGCTGGCCACCATGGCGGCCAACCTGGGGATCGAGGTCGAGCCGACGTTCGCCCCGGTGCGACCCGGTGAGCTCCTGCGCAGCAGTCTGGACCCGGGCCGGGCGGCCATCCAGCTGGGCTGGTCGTCGTGGACCGGGCTCCCCGAGGGGACGGCCACGGTGCTCGAGTTCATGCGCCGGCGGCAGGACGGGGACGGCTGATCCCCGGACGGGTCACCGGCGCCGCCGCAGGGCCGGGTGGGCCATCCGTCCGGCACGGAGGGGAATGCCTGTAGGGTGGTCGGGTCCTGATGCGCTGGAGCAACACGTCGCGACAGGCCACCGCCCGGTACCGGACTCCCGTGTACCCCTCTGTCGCACGAAAGCGCATCCATGCCCCCCTCCTTTGCCGATCTCGGCGTCCCTTCTGACATCGTCGCCGCGCTGGCGCGCCGGTCGATCATCGAACCGTTCCCCATCCAGGCCGCCACCGTCGTCGACGGCATGGCCGGCCGCGACGTCTGCGGCAAGGCCCCGACGGGGTCGGGCAAGACCCTGGCCTTCGGGATCATCGCCGTCTCCCGGCTCACCGGGGAGCGGGCCCGGCCGAAGCACCCCCGCATGCTGGTCCTGACCCCGACCCGCGAACTGTGCGCCCAGGTGGCCTCGGAGCTGCTGTCCCTGGCCTCGAGCCGGAAGCTCACGGTGGAGTCGTTCTACGGCGGCGTGGGCTACGGCCCGCAGCTGAAGGCGCTCAGCCGGGGTGTCGACATCGCCGTGGCCTGCCCGGGCCGGCTCGGTGACCTGATCGAACGGGGCAGCGTGCGGCTCGACGAGGTGGAGATCGTGGTGATCGACGAGGCGGACCGCATGGCCGACATGGGGTTCCTCCCCGACGTGCGCCGCCTGTTGGACCGGACACCGGCCAGCCGCCAGACACTGCTGTTCTCGGCCACGCTCGACGGGGACATCGACGTCCTGGTGCGCACCTACCAGCGCAACCCCGTCCGCCACGAGACGGTGTCGGACAAGGACGACGCCAACGCCGCCGTGCACTTCTTCTGGAAGTGCCCGTCGGGGGACCGGGTGGAGCTCTCGGCCGACATCGCCGCCGCCTCGGGGCCGACCATCATCTTCTGCCGGACCAAGCACGCCACCGACCGGATCGCCCGCCAGCTCGAGGCCCGGGGGGTACGGGCCGCGGCCATCCACGGCGACCGCAGCCAGAAACAGCGTGAACGGGCCCTCGAGTCGTTCGTCCGCGGCAGCGTCGACGCCCTGGTGGCCACGGACGTGGCGGCCCGGGGGATCCACGTCGACGGGGTGAACGCCGTGGTCCACTTCGATCCGCCGGCCGACTCCAAGGACTACGTCCACCGTTCGGGGCGTACCGCGCGGGCCGGGGCCACGGGGGTCGTGGTGAGCCTGGTGACACCGGAGAAGCAGGGCGCGGTGAAGAAGCTCCAGCGGGAGCTCCACGTGACCATGGGCCTCACGCCCCCCGACCTCCGGGCCATCCACGCCGTCCTCGGCGACCCCCCGCCCCGCAGGCCGACACCGCCGGCCGGGGAGAGCCGCGGTCACGGCGACCGCAACGGCGGCCCCGGCCACGGTCACGGCGGCCACGGCGGTCGCCACGCCGGCTCCAAGCCGGCGGGCCGGAAGTTCGCCGGCAGCCGTCCCGGGCCGTCCCGGGGCGACGGGGACGGCGACCGCCGGTTCCGCACCGACGGTGCGACCCGCCCGCCGCAGTCGGCCACGGCCTCCCCGGGTGGACCCCGGGCGGCGGCCAAGCCCGGCAAGCCCGGCAAGCCGGGCAAGCCGGGCAAGCCCGGCAAGGGCCCCCGTCGGGACGTCGCCGAGGGACGGACCGGCGCCCCCAAGCGGTCGGGGCGCGGCAAGCCCCCGGTGGCCGGTGGGGCCACGGGGCGCGACGGAGCCAAGCACCCGGGCCGTCATGCCAAGCAGGCCGGTTCGTCCGGCCCGACCAAGGGTCGTGCCTCCCACGCGGCACGCACCGGTCGCTGACCCCGGGCCGCCACGGCGTAGAGTCTCGGCCATGACGGACAAGACGAAGCCGACCTTGACCATCCCCGAGGGGGCACCGCCCACCGATCTGACCCACGACGACCTCGAAGTGGGAAGCGGTGCCGAGGCGGTGGCCGGCACCAACGTGGAGGTGCACTACGTGGGGGTCTCGTGGTCCACGGGCGGTGAATTCGACTCGTCCTGGAGCCGCAACGAGACCTTCGTCTTTCCGCTCGGAGCCGGCCACGTGATCCAGGGTTGGGACCGGGGGGTCCAGGGGATGCGGGTCGGCGGTCGCCGTCGCCTCACCATCCCGCCGGATCAGGGCTACGGTGCCCGCGGTGCAGGCGGGGTGATCGGACCGAACGAGACCCTGGTCTTCGTGGTCGACCTCGTCGGGGTGGCCTGACCCCGGGAGGTCAGCGGAACAGGTCCTCGGCGGGGGGCCGCACGATCTCCTCGGCCACCGACGCCGGGCGGAGCCACGACGGGTCGAGCCCCCGCACGATGGCCACGGGGATGCCGCGGTCCTTCCCCATGACCAGTTCGGCCGCCGCGGCCACCTCGTCGGCCACGCACACCTCGGTGGCCTCGAGCACCCGGCCGGTGGCGTCGGGCGTGCCCCGGAGGTCCACCACGCCGGCGATGCCGGCGATGCCGATGGCCACGTCGGTCACACCCCGCCGCCAGGCCCGGCCGAACGTGTCGGACACCACCACCCCGACGGTCACCCCGAGGCGGTGGCGGAGCATCTCGCGGATGCGCCGGGCCGAGCGGTCGGGGTCGACGGGCAGCAGGGCGGCCGTCCCCGCCGCCACGTTGGACAGGTCGACGCCGGCGTTGGCGCAGATGAACCCGTGCCGGGTCTCGGTGATGAGCAGGTCGCCCCGCCGCCGGACCACGCGGACCGACTCCGACTCCACCACCCGCCGCTTGTCGGCGGGGTCGTCGCCGACCGGCACCACCCGGCCCTCGGCCTTGGACACGATCTTCTGGGTGACCACCAGCACGTCGCCGTCCTCCAGGGGGTGGGACGACGACAGGTGGTGGACCAGCAGCTCGCCCAGGTCCCGGCCCGGCACGACCTCGCCCAGGCCCGTGACCGGGATGACGGTGAGCGGTCCACCGGCCGCCGCCGGGCCCCGTCCGTCACCCGGCGGCATCGAGCACCACCCGGGCCAGCGCCGCGGCGTCCTCCGGCGTGGACATGACGGTCGGGGCCACCACGCAGCGGACACCCTCGGCCTCGACCGCACCGGCCAGGGCCGCGTCGCGCTCATCGATGACCAGGGTCCCCACCCAGCCGGCGTACCACCGGGCCACCCCGACGGCCGAGGACTCGAAGCCCAGTTCGGCGAGGAGCCGGTCGGCCGGCCCCTTCAGGGCGGCCCCGGCGATGATGGGGGAGACGCCGACCACCCGGTCCCGGCGGGCCACCAGGGCCTCCCGGACGCCGGGGACACCCAGCACGGGTCCGATGGACACCACGGGGTTGGACGGGCACACCACCACGGTGTCGGCCTCCCCGATGGCCTCCAGGACCCCGGGCCCCGGCCGGGCCCGGTCGATGCCGTCGAAGCGGACCCCGGCGACGGCCACGTCGTGGCGGAGTCGTACGAAGTACTCCTGGAAGGCCACCTCGGGTCCGTCGACCAGCTGCAGGTGCGTGGCCACCGGGTCGTCGGACATCGGCAGGAGGCGCACGTCGACGCCGAAGGACCGGCACAGCTCCGCCGTGACCCGGCCCAGCGTGGCGCCCTCGGCGAGCCGTTGCGTCCGGTAGCAGTGGGTGGCCAGGTCGCGGTCGCCGAGGTTGAACCAGGTCACCCCGCCCAGCCGAGCGAGGGCGGCCATGACCTCCCACGTCTCGCCGGCCAGTCCCCAGCCGGTCTCCTCGTTGATCGAACCGGACAGGGTGTAGAGGACGGTGTCGAGGTCGGGGGAGATGTGCAGGCCGTGGAGCACGGTGTCGTCGCCGGTGTTGACCACGGCGGTGATGTCGGCGGGGGGGACCACCCGGACCATGCCGCGGAGCAGGCGGGCGGCGCCGACGCCGCCGGCGAGGGTGGTGAGCACGGTGGGCAGGTTAGTGCCGCGCCGGTCCCGGCGGAGCGGCCGGCCCGTGCCTCCGGGCGGTGGTGGATGTGTAAGGCTCCTGCGATGCCATCGGAGCGTCCCGCCACCGGTGCCCGCGGGTCCGAGGTCCTGTCGGTGGCCCTGGACGCCACCCCGCTGCTGGGCCGGCCCACCGGGGTGGGGGCCTTCTGCGGCGGTGCACTGGCCGGTCTGGCGGCCCGCCCCGACGTGTCGGCGTCGGCCTTCGCCGTGAGCTGGCGCCGGCGGCACCTCCTCGCCGACCTGGTCCCCGCCGGGGTGGGCGTCCGGCAGCGGGCCATGCCGGCCCGGCCCCTGCTCCGGGCCTGGCGTCGGGGCACGGTCCCGCCGGTCGACTGGTTCATCGGGCGTCACGACGTCGTCCACGGCACCAATTTCGTGGTGCCCCCCACGGCCCACGGCGCCCGGGTGGCCACGGTCCACGACCTCACCGTGGTGCGGTTCCCGGAGCTGTGCGACGGGCCGACCCTGGCCTACCCCGACCTCATCCGCCGGTCGCTGGCCGACGGCGCCTGGATCCACACCCCCTCGGTGTACGTGGCCGGCGAGGTGGTCGAGGCCTTCGGGGCCGATCCCGACCGGGTGCGGGCCGTGCACCACGGCGTACCGGCCCTGCCGCCGCCCGACCTCGGCGCCGACGGCACCGCCGTCCTGCCCTTCGTGCTGCCGGCCGGGACCCGTCGCTACGTCCTGGCCCTCGGCACCATCGAGCCGCGCAAGGACTACCCGTCGCTGGTGGCCGCCTTCACCGCCCTGGCCCGGGAGGACCCCGACCTGGCCCTGGTCATCGTGGGCGCCGACGGTTGGGGATCGGACGCCGTCAGCCGGGCCATCGCCGCGTCCCCCGCGGCCGGGAGGATCCTGCGGCCCGGCTACCTGTCGGGCCGGGACGTGGCCACGGCGCTGGCCGGTGCGGCGGTGCTGGCCTTTCCGTCGGTCTACGAAGGGTTCGGGCTCCCCCCCGTCCAGGCCATGGCCGCCGGGACCCCGGTGGTCACGACGGCCGTCGGAGCCATCCCCGAGGTGGTCGGGGACGCCGCCGTGCTGATCGCCCCGGGTGACCCGGACGCCCTGGCCGGGGCCCTGGCCGGGGTACTGGCCGGCGGCGACGAGGTCGTCCGACTGGTGGCCCGGGGTCGGGACCGGGCCATCCGGTTCACCTGGGACGCCTGCGCCTCGGGGCTGGCCGGCCTGTACCGGGACGCCGCGGCGGACTCCCGCACCGCCCCGGCCCGGGGGTCGGCGGGGTGAGCCGACGGCGGCTGCGGGCCCTCGTGGTGGTGGAGCAGCTCCGTCGCCGCTCACCGGGAGGGATCGGTACCTACGCCCGGGGCCTCCTCCAGGGCCTCGGGGAGCTGGGGGACGGGACCCCCGAGCTCGAGCTGCTGGCCAGCCGGCCCCCGGGCCGGCCCGACCCGCTGGAGGCGCTGGGCCACCCGGTCCGGGCGTCGGTGTTCCCCGGACCGGTCCTCACCCGCCTGTGGGACCGCGGCGTGCTGTCCGCCCCGTCGGGGTTCGACGTCGTCCAGGCCGTCTCGCTGGCCACCCTCGAGACCGGCGGGACGCCCCTGGTCTCGACGGTCCTCGACCTCCTCTGGCGACGACTGCCCGAGGCCTACCCCGACCGGGGCCGGGCCTGGCACGAGGCAGCGCTCCACCGTTCGCTCCGCCGGGCCGAGCGGTGGATCGTGCCGGCCGATGTCGTGGCCCACGACCTGATCGACGCCGGCGCCCCCGAGGCCGGCGTCACGGTCATCCCCCTGGGCTCGGACCACCTCCCACCCCCCGACGACGCCGCCGGGGCGGCCCTACTGGCCCGACTGGGCGTCGACGGCCCGTTCCTCCTCAGTGTCGGCACGTTGGAGCCCCGGAAGAACCTGCCGCGCCTGCTCGACGCCTATCGCCGGGTGCGGGGCGAGCTGCCCGAGCCGTGGCCCCTGGTCATGGTGGGACCGACGGGGTGGGGCGAGCAGCTGCCGGCGCAGGACGGCGTGGTCTGCACCGGCCTGGTGGCGCCGGCCGAGCTCTCGTCCCTGTACGCCCGGGCCCGCCTGCTGGCCTACGTGCCGTTGATCGAGGGGTTCGGACTCCCCCCGGTCGAGGCCATGGTGGTGGGGACACCGGTGCTGGCCAGCCCGCTCCCGAGCACGGGGGGCGCCTCGCTCGAGGTCGACCCCCGCGACACCGACGCCATCGCCGACGGCCTGCTCCGGCTGGGCACCGACGAGGAGCTCCGCCGGCGGCTCCGGGCGGCCGGTGCGGCCCGGTCGGCCGAGCTGCGGTGGTCGGTCGTCGCCCGGCGGCATGCCGACATCTGGGACGAGTTGGCCCGTGGCTGACCGGGGGGAGCCGGGCGCACCGGACGTCGCGGACCTGTCCGACGCACCACCGTCCGGCCCGACCGCGGCCATCGAGCTCTCGCTCGACGTGACGGCCGTACCGGTCGATCCGGTGGGCGCCGGCCAGTACACCATCAAACTGGCCCAGGCCCTGGCCGCCCGTCCGGAGGTCGACCTGCTGCTGGTGTCGCGCCGGGCCGACGGGGACCGGTGGCGGACCCTGGTCCCCTCGGCGGCGCTGGCCACGGCCGCCCCCGAGCACCGGCCGCTCCGCCTGGCCTGGGAGCAGGTGCGGCTGCCGGCGCTCCTCCGGAACCACCGCGTCGGCGTCCACCACGGGCCCCACTACACGATGCCCGAGCGGTCGAAGGTGCCGTCCGTCGTGACGGTCCACGACCTCAGCTTCTTCGAGGAGCCGCAGTGGCACGAGCGGTCGAAGGCGCTGTTCTTCCGTCGGGCCATCAAGGTGGCCGCCGCCGACGCCGCCGCGGTGGTCTGTCCGAGCCGGGCCACGGCGGCGCAACTCGACCGGTGGTGCACGGTCTCGACCGAGGTCTTCGTGGCCCACCACGGCGTGGACACCGACCGGTTCCGCCCGACGGAGCCCGTCGAGGGCTCCGACGCCCGGGCGCTGGCCGGGGTCGACGACCGGCTGGTGGCGACCGGTTCCCCCCGCCCGGTGCTCCTCTTCGTGGGGACGCTGGAGCCCCGCAAAGACGTCCCCACGCTGGTACGGGCCTTCGACCGGGTGGCCGGGCGCCACCCCGACGCACTCCTGGTGCTGGCCGGCGGGGCCGGCTGGGGGGCGGACGACGTCGAGCGGGCGGTGGCCGGCTCCCGGGCCGCCGACCGGGTCCTCCGCACGGGGTACGTGGCCGACGAGGTGGTCCCGGCCCTCCTCCGCCGGGCCACCGCCGCCGTGTACCCGGCGCTCTACGAGGGGTTCGGCCTGCCGGCGCTGGAGGCCCTGGCCTGCGGGACCCCGCTGGTGACGACCTCGGGGACGGCCATGGAGGAGGTGGCCGGTGACGCCGCCATGCTGGTCACGCCGGGCGACCTGGCCGGCCTCACCGACGTCCTCGACGCCGTGCTGGCCGCCTCCGGCAGCGGGGGGACGGGCCCGGGGGACTCGGTACGGCGGCGGGCCCGGGGGTTCGAGATCGTGGGCCGGCACACCTGGGAGGCCTCCGCCGTCCGCCACCTGGTGGCCTACCGGCACTCCCTGGCGCACGGCGGTCGGGACTGAGCGCCACCGGGTGGCCGGACGGGGGGCGGTCCCGGAAGACGGTAGGGTGCCGACGTGCGTTCGCTCATCACCGGTGGCCGGGGGTTCGTCGGGACCTGGCTGGCCGCCCACCTCCGCGACCTGGGTGACGACGTCACCGTCATCGACGCCGAGGTCGACGTCACCGATCCCGCGGCCCTGCTGACCGCGGTCACGGCCGCCGAGCCCGACGCCATCTACCACCTGGCGGCCATGGCCCACGTGGGCGACTCGTGGAAGGAGCCGCTGCGGGTCCTCGAGGTGAACGTCCTGGGCACGGCGGCCGTCCTGGCCGCGGCGCGGGAGGGCGGGCGCGATCCCCGCATCCTGGTCACCAGTTCGGCCGAGGTCTACGGCGCCGTGACCGATCCGGCCGACCTGCCGCTCACCGAGGCGTCGCCGGTGGCGCCGCTCACCCCGTACGCGGCCAGCAAGCTGGCGGCTGAGGCCCTCATCGGCCAGGCGGTACGGGGGCACGGGCAGCAGGTGATCACCGTCCGGCCCTTCAACCACATCGGGCCGGGGCAGTCGCCCAATTTCGCCGTGTCGGCGCTGGCCCGCCGCATCGTCGAGGCCGACCGCCGCGGGGACCGGTCCATCCCGGTGGGCAACCTGTCGGCCCGGCGGGACTTCACCGACGTCCGGGACGTGGTCAGGGCCTACCGCCTGCTGGTGGAGTCGGGGGAGACCGGCGGGCTCTACAACGTGTGCTCGGGCGTCGACGTGGCCATCGAGGAGATCGCCACCCGGTTGCTGGACCAGGCGGGCACCTCGCTCACCTTCGAGTCGGACCCCGCGCTCCTACGGCCGGTCGAGGTGCCCGTCCTGCGGGGCGACCCGACCCGGCTGCAGGAGACCACCGGCTGGAAGCCCGAGGTACCGCTGGACCGTACGTTGGCCGACGTGCTGGCCTACTGGCGCGAGCACCCCGGCGCCTGAGGGTCCCGGGGCGGGACGCGAAGAACGGCCCGCCGGAGCGGGCCGTTCCTCGGTGGACCGGAAGGGGGGGTACCGGTCCAACGTGGCCTCCACGTCCCGGAGGACGGTGGCCGTATCGGCGACGGCCCTTGGGGGGAAGGGCAGAACGTCGCCGGGATCTGACGGTCGGCTCAGGCGCTGACCGTGGAGAGGATGAGGGTGCGGATCTGGCCGCGGGCCTCGGAGACCTGGGCGTGCACCTGGCGGGCCAGGTCTCGGGCCTGGCCGGGGAGCCGGTCCTCAAAGGGCACGAACACCGCCTCGACCTGGGAGATCAGGTCCTCGACCTTGGCGTCGACCGACTGCACGGCGTCCGACACGTCGCCCCGGACGCTGGTCAGGTGACCGGAGATCCCGGTGTTCGGCTGCGAGAGCAGCTTCTTCAGCTCCTGGCGCTGGACCTGGGCCTTCTGGACGCCGATGACGCCGATCCCGATGGCCACGTACGTGGCGTCCTTGGCCACGTTCGTCAGGTCCTTGGCTGCGTTGGTGAGGTCCTTGGTGATGTCTGGCATGGTGTGCCTCCTGCGAATGATGCGGGCGGTGGGTCCCGTCTGCTGAATACAAGTGTATACGACTCCATAAACATTTGCAAGCGCATTTGCTAACAAATGTGTCTCTCCGGGTCGGGCGGCCACCCGGGTTCCCGCCGCGGCGGTGCGGGTGCGGCACGCCCCTGCGGTCCGGCGCCGGCGGGGGACGATGGTCGAACCCGGTGCCCCGGGACGGATAGCCTCATGGCCTGATGGATTCCCTGGCACCGCCGGTCGTGGCAGTCGTCGTCGCCCACGACCCGGGTCCCTGGTTCGAGGAGGCGCTGGCCGCGCTGGGTGCCCAGGACTACGGCGAGCTCTCCGTGCTGGTGCTCGACGCGGCCAGTCCGGAGAGCCTGCGGGCCCGGGTGGCGTCGTCCCTGCCCACGGCACTGTTCCGACGGCTCGATACCGACCCCGGCTACGCCGCGGCCACCGACGAGGTGCTCGCCATGGTGGACGGGGCGGCGTACTTCCTCTTCTGCCACGACGACGCAGCCCCGTTGCCCGACGCCGTCCACCTGCTGGTGGAGGAGGCCTTCCGGTCGAACGCCGGCATCGTCTCCCCGAAATTCGTGTCCTGGGACGATCCCGACCGCCTGCTCCACGTGGGGATGACGGCCGACAAGAGCGGTTCGGTGGTGGACCGCCTGCAGCCCGGCGAGGTCGACCACGGCCAGCACGACGCCGTCCGGGACGTCTTTGTCGCGCCGGGCGGCTGCATGCTGGTTCGGGGCGACCTGTTCGCCGAACTCGGCGGGTTCGACCCGGCCATCGTGGCCATGGGCGAGGACCTCGACTTCTGCTGGCGGGCCCAGGTCGCCGGGGCCCGGGTCATCGTGGCCCCCGACGCCCGGGTACGGCACCTCGAGGAATTGGCCGCCGGCCGTCGGGACCTCGACCCGGCACTGGCCGTGCCGGCCGGTCGGGCCGGTCGGGCCGGGACCCCGGCGGGCGGGGGAGACAGTGCGGACGGCGCGGACGGCGCGGACGGTGCGGACGGTGCGGACGGCACAGACGGCACAGACGGCACAGACGGCACAGACGGCACAGACGGCACAGACGGCACAGACGGTGCGGTAGCGGAGCGCGAGCTCCCGGCCACCCTCCAAGAGCTCCAGCGCCGCCACGAACTGCTGGCCGTGCTCAAGTGCTACGGACCGTTCCACCTCCTCCGTGTCCTCCCCCAGGTCCTCCTGCTGTCGCTGGGCGAGGTGGTGGTGGCCGAGCTGGCCGGCAACCGGGTGCGGGCCGGGGCCGTGGTGCGGGCCTGGCGCTGGAACCTCGGTCGTCTCGGGACGATCCGACGCCAGCGCAAGGAATTGGCGGCGCTCCGCCGGCTCCCGGACAAGGAGATCCGTGTGCTGCAGGTGGGGGGCAGCGCCCGGATGTCCGCCTACGGCCGGCGGGTCTTCCTCCACGGGTTCCACGGCGCCCACGCCGACGAGCTCGAGGCGGTCGAAGCCGCCGGGGCCGGGACCGCCGGGGCCGGGGCCTTGGCCGCCGCGGGCGGCGGCCCCGGGGTCGGGGACGAGCCGGTGGACGGGGCGTCGGTGGTGCGGGGCCGGCTCTCGCTCCGGGCCCGACTGATCGCCTGGGCCGCGGTGGCCGTGGTCCTACTGATCGGCACCCGTCAGCTCCTCGGTGGCGCCCTCCCGTCGGTCGGGCAGTTCTCGCCGTTCCCCGACTACGCCGCGACCTTCCGGCAGTTCGCCGCGGGCTGGCACCCGTCGGGGGTGGGGTCCACGGCCCCGGCCTCGCCCGCCTTCGCCCTGATGGGCCTGGTCGGCACGGTGCTCCTCGGGGCCATGGGGCTGACCCAGAAGATCCTCGTCCTCGGCTGCATCCCGGTCGGCGCCTGGGGGGTGGTCCGGCTGCTGCGCCCGTTCCGGTCGCCGAGGGCCGCGCTGGTGGGTGGGGTGGCCTACCTGGCCCTGCCCCTGGCCTACGACGCACTGGCCCTCGGTCGCTGGGGGGCACTGCTGGCCTACGCCGGGACCCCGTGGCTGCTGGGCCATCTCCTCCGGGCGACGGGGCTCGCCCCCTACGGCCCCGGGGTCGGCCCCGGAGCGGCCGGTGGGCGTCCTCCCGGCCGGCTCCGCCGGTTCGCCGCCGCCCACCCCGACCTGCGCCGGGTGGTCGCCCTCGGCGTGGTGGAGGCCGTGCTGGTCTCGTTCGTCCCCGCCGTGGCCATCGTCGTGGTGCTGGCCGCCGTGGCCCTGGTCCTCTCGTCGGTGGTGCAGGGCGGTCTGCGGCCGACCGGCCGGGCCCTCGCCACGGCACTCGGGGCCACGGTGGTGGCCGGGATCCTCTGCCTGCCCTGGCTCATCGGGGTGGTCCTGGCCGGCCACTTCGCCGTCGGCGTGTTCGGGGTGGCCACACCGACGGCGGGAGCGGCGTCGTGGGGCTCGCTGCTGCGGTTCTCCGTGGGGCCGATCGGGGTCTCCCCGTTGGCCTGGGGGTTCGCCGTCGCCGCGGCCCTGCCGCTGCTCATCGGCAAGGAGGAGCGGTTCCACTGGGCCAGCCGGTGCTGGTCGGTGGCCCTGGTGTCGTGGCTGGCCGCCTGGGTGTCGGGCCGGGGCTGGACGGGCAACCTCCACGTCGACCCGATGGTGCTCCTCGCCCCGGCCGCCGTGGCCGTGGCCGTGGCCGTGGGCCTCGGGATCGCCGCCTTCGAGGAGGACCTGCGGGCCGCCGCCTTCGGCTGGCGCCAGGCGGCCACCGTGGTGGCCGCGGCCGCCGTGGTGGCCGGCGCCCTGCCGGTGCTGGCCGCCGCGGCCCCGGGCCGGTGGGACCTCCCCCAGAACGACTTCCGCCAGACCGTGGCATGGATGGCCGACCGCGTCCCGGCCGGGGCCTTCCAGGTGCTGTGGCTGGGGGACCCCCGGGCGGTGAACCAGGGCAGCTGGTCGGCCGGTGACGGCCTGGCCTACGCCACCTCGCAGGACGGCGCACCCGACACCCGGTGGCTGTGGAACGCCGCCGACCCCGGTCCGGCGGCGACGCTGGTCGACGCCGTGAACCTGGCCCGGACGGGACGCACCGACCAGCTCGGGGCCCTGGTGGCACCGGCCGGGGTCCGCTACATCGCCGTGGTCACGGCCCTGGCCCCGGTGATCCCCGGCGAGCAGGACCCCACCCCGTACCCGGTCCCCGCCGACCTCGCCCCCGGGTTGGCCCGTCAGCTCGATCTCCAGACCGTCCTGTCCCAGGACGGCCTGACCGTCTACGAGAACACCGACTGGTACCCCCAGCGGGCCCTGGTGCCGGCCACCTCGAGGGCGGGGACCGGGGACACGTCGACTCCCGATCCGCTGTTCACCCTCCCGGGCGCCCCGGTGGTCGGTGGGGCGGCTCCCGTCCTCCCGGGACCGGCCGCCGCCACCGCCTACCACGGCCCGGTTGCGCCGGGTGTCGTGCTGGCCGCCGTGGCCCCGGCCGGGGACTGGGAGCTCACGGTGGGCCAGGGGCCGGCGGTGCCGAGGTCCTCGTCGTACGGCTGGGGGGCCCGGTACCGCGTGGCGCGGGGCGGCCAGGCGACCCTGTCCTTCCACGGGGGACCGTGGCCCCCGCTCGGGGTGCTGTGGCAGATCGTGGTGTGGTTGGCGGCCCTGGCCCTCCTGGTCGGGGCGGCCGGACGTCGGTCGTCCACGGGGCGGCTGTCCCGTCGTCCCCGCGGGGTGGAGCGGTCCGGTGGCTGACGCCACCGGGACGCCGGAGGGAGCGGCACCGGTGGAATTGTCGCGCCGTGAGCGCCGGGCCCGACGGGCCGGTGCCGGCCCCACCCGGGGGCGGACCGCCTCGGTCGTCGCCGTCGTCGCCGTGGTCGCCGTCATCGCCGCGGTCGACGCCGTCGCCGGCACGCCGCCCGCCCCGCCCGCCCCGCCGGTGCTGGGGGCCACCGCCGTCCCCCCGGCCGACGCCGCATCGAGCTCGTGGTTCTGCGCCGGTGGGGGGGTCGGTCCCGGGTCGGTGGCGTCACCCACCGTGTCGCTGTCCAACACCACCGACCGGCCGGTGGCCGGCGTGATGACGGTGACCGTCGACCGGGGATCGTCGGGTTCGGTGACCATGCCCCGGCGGTCCGTGGACGTCCCCGCCGGAGGCACGTCCCTGGTCGATCCGGGTACCGGGGCGCCGGCCGGGTCCGTGGCCACGACGTTCACCTTCGCCACCGGTGGGGTCGGGGTGAGCCAGGTGCTCTCGGGACCGTCCGGGTGGACCACCAGTCCCTGCGCATCGTCCACGTCGTCCCAGTGGTACCTGGCCGCCGGTTCGACGGCGGCCGGGGCCACCCAGACCCTGTCCCTCTACAACCCCACGTCGACCGACGCCGCGGTGAACGTGACGTTCCTCACCGGGGGCGGCGTGGTCCAGCCCCAGGACTACCAGGGTCTCGTGGTCCCCGCCGGACAGCTGGTGGTCGAGAACGTGGGGGACTTCGTGCAGGACCAGGGGACCATCGCCACCGAGGTGCAGGCCCAGGCCGGACAGGTCGTGGCCTTCCAGCTCCAACAGTGGCAGGCTCCGCCGGCGGTGGGGATCGCCGTCCTGCTGGGCTCACCGGTCACCGGGTCCGACTGGCAGTTCCCCCAGACCACGGAGACCGGCGGGTCGGCGGTGACCCTGCACCTGGCCAACCCGGGGCCGGTGGCCGACACGGCCACCATCGACGTCGAGGTGTCGGCGATCTCCGTCCAACCGGTCGTCGTGCCGGTCCCCCCGAACGGCGTGGCGGACGTCGTGGTGTCGGGCGAGCCGTCGTTCCCCCGGGGCGCCCCCTACGCCATCGGGGTGTCCGGATCGACCGGCACGCTGGTGGTGGCCCGGACGGTACAGGCCGGCCCGCAGGCCGCGCCGCCGCAGTGGGGTGCCTCGATGGGCACGCCGTTCGCCGCCACCGGTTGGCTGGTGCCGGCCCCGGGCGTCCCGGGTGACCCGGCCGTGGCCGGCGCCGCGGTGTCCAGCCTGGCCGTGGCCAACCCGGGTGACCAGACCACCCGGGTCACCGTGGCCGCCCTGGCCGGAGGCCGGGCGGTGACCACCCTGTCGGTGCCGCCCCGCTCGCTGGCCGTCCTTTCGGGGCCCGGGATCTCGGGGCTGCATACGCTGATCGTGCGGGCCTCGCAGCCCGTCGCGGTGGAGGAGGACGCCGTCCCCTCGGGGGCACCGGGCGTGGTGTCCTCGCCCGGTCTGCCGCTGGCCACCGGTTGACCGGCCGCCCGGTACCCTCCCGGTGTCAGTGCGGGGCGGTGGGCGGCGGCGGAGGCGGCCAGGGTGCCTGGTGGGGCCAGTTCCCCGAGCCCGCGTTGGGCCAGGGCGAGGGGGCGTGGGGCCAGTGGGCCGGCGGCGGGGGAGGCGGCCAGGGCTCCGGGCCGGACCCCTGGTCGGCGGCAGGACCGTCCGAGGCGTGGACGGCCCCGGTGGCACCGGTACCGGCCACTTCGGGCTCCGGCGGACCGGCCGGCGCCGTGCCGTCGGCGGCCGCGGAAGGGCCCGGCGTCGCGGGAACGTCGCCGGCGGCGGGGTCCCCGTCGGCGTCGGCCGAACCGGTGGGGCCGTGCTCGGAGGCGACGAAGACCGGCGGCACGGACTTCACGCCGTGCTCGTGCACGGGCCGGCCGTAGGCCGTGTCCACCAGCCGGCCCACGGTCTCCCCGTCGATGGTCTCCTCGTCGAGCAGGGCCCGGGCCACGGCGTCGAGCCCACCCCGGTGGCGGGCCAGGACCTCGAGGGCCCGCTCCTCCTGGGCCCGGAGGATCATCTCCACCTCGTCATCGATGATCTGGCTGGTGTGCTCGGAGTAGTCCCGGGTGTGCATGAGGTCCTCACCGAGGAAGACCTGGCCCTGGGACCCCCAGGCCATCGGTCCGATCTTGTCGCTCATCCCCCACTCGCGGACCATCTTGCGGGCCAGCTCGGTGTTGCCCACCAGGTCGTTGCTGGCCCCGGTGGACAGGTCGCCGTAGACCAGGAGCTCGGCGGCCCGGCCGCCCATCCGGACGGCCAACGAGTCCTCGATGGCCACCCGGGGGTGGATGTGGCGCTCGGCCATGGGGAGCTGCATGGTCACCCCGAGGGCCATGCCGGTCGGGAGGATCGTCACCTTGTGGACCGGGTCGGCGGCCGGCAGGACGTAGGCCAGCACGGCGTGCCCGCCCTCGTGGAAGGCCACCCGCTCCTTCTCCTCGTCGGAGAGCACCAGGCTCTCGCGGCGCTGGCCCATCAGGACGCGGTCCCGCGAGGCGTCGAAGTCGGCGTTCTCGATCACCTGACTGCCCCGGCGGACGGCGTGGAGGGCCGCCTCGTTCACCAGGTTCGACAGGTCGGCACCGCTCATCCCCGGCGTGCCCCGGGCCACCAGGCCGAGATCGACGGTGGGGGCGACCTTCTTGTCCTTGCAGTGCACCTGCAGGATGGGCAGCCGCTCGTCGAGGTCGGGCAGGGGCACGACGATCTGGCGGTCGAATCGGCCGGGCCGCAGGATGGCCGAGTCGAGGATGTCGGGCCGGTTGGTGGCCGCCATCACCACGATCCCCTCGGTGGGGTCGAAGCCGTCCATCTCCGAGAGCATCTGATTGAGGGTCTGCTCCCGCTCGTCGTGGCCGCCTCCCAGGCCGGCCCCGCGCTTGCGGCCGATGGAGTCGATCTCGTCGATGAAGATGATGGCCGGTGCCTGCTTGCGGGCCGTGGCGAACAGGTCGCGCACCCGGCTGGCCCCGACGCCAACGAACATCTCCATGAAGTCCGAGCCGCTCACCGACATGAAGGGGACGCCGGCCTCGCCGGCCACGGCCCGGGCCAGCAGGGTCTTGCCCGTCCCCGGGGGACCGACCAGGAGGATGCCCTTCGGGATGCGGGCCCCGATGTCCTTGAACCGTCCCGGGGTCTTCAGGAAGTCGACGACCTCGCTGATCTCCAGCTTCACCCCGGCGTAGCCGGCCACGTCGTCGAAGGTGGTGGTGGGGCTCTCGGTGGAGTACAGCTTGGCCTTGGACCGGCCGATCGACATGATGCTCCCCATGGAGCCCTGGGCCCGTCGCATGATGAGGTAGAACCCGGCGCCGAGGAGGCCGAAGATGATCAACCACCAGATGATCCCGGTGAGGGGGTTGGGCTGGGGGTTGACCAGGTGGTAGTCCGACCCGAGGACGCGGAGGTCCGTGATCTCGGAGTCGACGACCGGGTAGGGCCCCTGGACCGAGTACGACGCGCCGGTGGCCGTGGTCCCGGTGATGATCCCGGTGGTCTGGTCGATGGTGGCCGTCTTGATCTGCTTGTCGTGGACGTCGGTCAGGTAGGTGTTGTAGCTGATCGGCTCGGCCGAGGTCTTGTGGACCAGGCTCGAGGCCACGAGGACGGCGAGCACGGCCACGATGGCGACGGCGTAGGCGTAGCGCCAGTTCTTGTTGGGCTTCGCCGGGCCCGCACCGGGTCCGCCCGCCGGTGAGGGGCGGCCGTCGGGCTGGTCGGGGGTCGGCGGAGTCACCGGACCATGCTATGCCGCCCGGGGCGGACCTGATGCATCGGGCGGTCCCCGGCGGCGCCCGTCCGGCGGCCGCCCGTCGGTCATCCGCCGGGGCCGCCGGTCCCCGGCGGTGGGCGCCCCCGACCGCACGGCGGCGGTCGGTAACGTAGCGGCGTGCACGCGGGAGGTGGCAGCGAGGAGGAGGGCGGGCCCGAGGGCGTCCC
>Ga0302279_10000180_pt1 | contig 89157 bp, 79 predicted proteins | sample III_Bog_N3_3_FD_194541 | JGI IMG/M metagenome (GOLD analysis project Ga0302279, IMG submission 194541) | Peat permafrost microbial communities from Stordalen Mire near Abisko, Sweden - III_Bog_N3_3 | ecosystem: Environmental > Terrestrial > Soil > Wetlands > Peat | place: Sweden: Abisko...
ATCGAGCTTGGCGGCGCGCCGCAATCATCGAGCTTGGTGGCGCGCTGCAATCGCCGAGCTTGGTCGCTGTCCCTCGACTCCGCGCTGCGGCGCTACGCTCGGGATGACATTGGGGGCGTGCGGTCGCGGCACTTTTAACGCAGGAGCGGCTCTCCGCAGGAGAGGCGCTCCATCCTTTGCGCGGCCCGCACGCCCCCCGCGCGCGAGCGCGCGCCGGCCCTACGGCGCGGTGGTGAACGAGCGCGTGATTTGCGGGAGCAGCTTTTCGGCTTCCGCTTCGATGACCGTGCCCTTGAAATAATCCGGGTTCATGCGCAGGTGCAGCGAGACCGGGTTCGTCCAGGTGAAGTCGCGGAAATCGTTCGGCGTGATCAGGCCGGCGTCGACCAGGCCGTAGGTCTCGGCCAGAATGCTGGTCGCGTCGATGACGTCCCAGTGCCCGATGTCCGAACCGAAGACCGCTTTGAGCGGCACGCCCAACGGGCTCAGCTTGCGGTTGAACGCGACCGCCAACATGCGGTCGTCGGCTTCGCAGCCGAAGTACAGATTGCGGTAGAACAGGTCGCGCAAGTCCGAGATGTCGTTCATCTCACAAGCTGCGAACTCGTCGAACGGATCCGAGCCGCCGATCTTCGAACCGCGCGAGTGGTGCGGTTGCTGGCGTAAACGTGCGCTCGTGAAACGCGCGTCGCCGTATTTGTCGGCGATCTCGCACATCAAGTCGACGTCGAGCGTCGCCGGGTCGAGGTTGGCGAGCAGCGCCTCGGGGTTGCGCTTCTCGAAGTGTTCGACGATATCGTTGAGCAACGTGGCGGCCCACGCGACGCCGCCTTCGAGCAGGGCGAAGTTCAGATCCGGAAAACGCCGCGTCACGCCGCCCATGAAGAGCGAACGGCAAAAGAACTCCGCGCCGGCCGCAAACATGCCGAGGTGGTTGAAGACGTAGTTCGAGCGCGAGCCGCGGCTCTGCGTGCCCAGATGCGCTTGGTGGCACATCGGTGCGACGCCGAGCTCGACGCAGCGCCGCCAGAACGGGTCGTAGTCGAACGGCGGATCGAAAGCGATCGAGCGGAAGGGCTCCCCCGGCGGCCGCACTTCGGTCGCGATCATGATCGCCTTGAAGCCGAGTTTCAGCACGGCGTGCTCGAGTTCGGCGATCGCTTCTTCCGGCGTCTGGGTCGGAATGACCGCCACCGGACGCAAGCGATCGGACACATCGCGGAACATATCGGCGAACATCGTGTTGATCGAGCGGCAGACGGTGACGCGCAACTCGTCGTCGCGGTTTTCGACCGCGCCCAGGCCGATCGTCGTCAGCATATGCGCGAAGTCGATGCCGCACTCGTCCATGCGCGCCGCGAAGTACTTCGGCAGCATCGACATCATGCGGTCGGCCGTATGCGGGCCCGACGGGAAGCCCCACCAGATGCCCTTGGTCACGCCGTTGGTCAGCGGCCGGTTGAGCCACTTCTCGTGCAGTCGCGCGCCGCCGATCTCGCGGATATAGTCTTCGAGCAACCACTCGCACTCGACCATGTGGCCGTCGGCGTCGACGACCGGATGGTCGAGGCGCGCGCGGATCTCACTCCCGAGTACGTCGGCGTGACCGGACATGCGGTTCTCCTTCGGGTGAGCGCGCCGTCAGGCGCGTACGAGCAGTTTTTCCGCCGCCGACTCGACGACGGTGCCTTTGAAATAATCGGGGTTCATGCGCTGATGCATGCTGACCGGATTGCTCCAGGTCAGGGCGCGGAAGTCGTCGGGCGTGATCAGACCGTTCTCGACCAGCCCCCAGCACTCGGCCAGGATGCTCGTCGCGTCCATCACGTCCCAATGGCCGATGTCCGAGCCGAACACGGCCTTGAGCGGCACGCCGAGCGGGCTCAGCTTGCGGTTGAACGCGACCGCCAGCATGCGGTCGTCGGCTTCGCAGCCGAAATAGAAGTTCTCGCAAAACAGCTCGCGCAGGTCCGCGACGTCTTTCATACCGCACGCCGCGAATTCGTCGAATACGGGCGGGCGATCGGGACTCGACACCGGCGAATGCGGCCGTTGGCGCACGCGTTCGCCGGTGATGCGCGAACCGCCCCAGCGGTCGGCGAGTTCCGCCAGCAGCGCGATGTCGAGTTTGCCCGGATCGAGGTTTTCGAGCAGCGCGTCGACGTTGCGCTTCTCGAAATGCTCGACGATGTCGTTGAGCAAGGTCACGGCCCAGGCGACGCCGCCTTCGAGCAGGCCGAAGTTCAACGTCGGAAAGCGCCGCGTTACGCCGCCCATGAACAAGCCGCGACAGAAGTGCTCCGCACCGTCGGCAAACATGCCGAGGTGGTTGAACACGTAGTTCGAGGGCGAACGGCGGTTGGTCGCGCCGTTGTGGCCGGTGTGACACAGCGGCGCGATACCGAGCTCGACGCAGCGTTGCCAGAACGGATCATAATCGTGCGGCGTGTCGATCGCGATCGAGCGCCAGTCGTCGGGTCCGAGCCGCACTTCCGTGCCGATCATCGCGGCCCGCAGGCCGAGCTCGTTGACCGCGAACTCCAGCTCGCGGATCGCCTCTTCCGGCGTGAACGTCGGGATCACGGCGACGGGCCGTAGCTTGTGATCGACGTCGCGGAACAGATCGGCGAACATCGTGTTGAGCGCGCGGCAGCCGACCTGGCGTAATTCGTCGTCGGCGAAGTAGCCGATCGCCAAGCCTTCGGTCGAGAGCATGTGCGCGAAGTCGATGCCGCACTCGTCCATGCGGCTGGCGAAAAACTTCGGCAGCATCGACATCGCGCGATCCGCGGTGTGCGGCCCCGACGGCAACCCCCACCAGAACGACTTCGCCCGGGCTTTCCGCGCCGGCCGGTTCATCCAACGCTCGTGCACCGCGGCGCCGCCGATCTCGCGCACGTAGTCATCGATGAGCCAGCCGCATTCGACCAGGTGACCGTCGGCATCGACGACGGGGTGGTCGAGCTTGGCGCGAATCTCGCTGCCCGGAACTTCAGCGTGACCTGACATCAAGGACCTCCTACGCGGGCGTCCCCACGCGGGCCTGCGCCGCCGCGAGCCGCGCGATCGGCACCCGATACGGCGAGCACGAGACGTAATCGAGTCCCAGTTCGTCGCAGAACATCACCGACGACGGATCGCCGCCGTGCTCGCCGCAGATCCCGATCTTGAGCTCGGGGCGGGTGGACCGGCCCTGCGCGATACCGATGCGCATCAGCGCGCCGACGCCGACCCGGTCGAGCACCTGGAACGGGCTCTCCTTGAGGATCTTTTTCGCGATGTATTGCGGGATGAACGTCGTGTCGGCGTCGTCGCGACTATAACCGAACGTGGTCTGCGTGAGATCGTTGGTACCGAACGAGAAGAACTCCGCCGTCTCGGCCAGCGCCCCGGCCACGACGCACGCGCGCGGCAGTTCGATCATCGTGCCGATGCGGTAGTTGACCGGCACGCCGTATTCGGCGATCACCGCGTCGGCGACGATCTTGGCGGCATCGTAGGTGATCTTCATCTCTTCGGGCGTCCCGACGCCGGGGATCATCACGTCGGGGAGTGCGTCGACCCCGCGCTTGCGCAGTTCGCAGGCCGCCTCGAAGAGGGCGCGCACTTGCATCGCGTAGATCTCGGGCGAGACGATACCCAGCCGGCACATGCGCAGCCCGAGCATCGGGTTGACCTCGCTCAATTGGCGCACGCGCGCGAGCATCTTCATCTTCGCAACGTAGTTCGGCGAGCTCTCGCCTTCGGTCAACCGCAGTTCGGTCGTTTCGGCGACGAGTTCTTCGAGCGAGGGCAAGAACTCGTGCAGCGGCGGATCGAGCAGCCGGACGGTGACGTGATAGCCCGCCATCGCCTCGAGGATGCCCAGAAAATCTTCCTTCTGGAAGACCAGCAACTTCGCCAGCGCGGCATCGCGCGCTTCGGGCGTCTCGGCCAAGATCATATCCTGGACGATCGGCAACCGGTTTTGCTCCATGAACATGTGCTCGGTGCGGCACAGACCGATGCCGGTCGCGCCGAGATCGCGCGCCTTCCGCGCGTCGACCGGATTGTCGGCGTTGCCCCAGACCATCAAGCGCTTCGACTCGTCGGCCCACCCGAGAAATTCCGCCAGCCACGCCGGCTGCTCCGACGGCGGGGGGATAAGATCGAGCTTTCCGATCACGACGTTGCCCGTCGTGCCGTCGATCGTCAGCCAATCGCCTTCGCGCAGCACCGTCGCGCCGATCGTGCACGTCTTGGCGTGCGCGTCGATCACCATGTCTTCGAAGCCACAGACGCACGGCAGGCCCATGCCGCGCGCGACGACCGCCGCGTGCGAGGTCGCACCGCCCTTACTCGTGAGCACGCCCTTCGCGGCGATCATGCCGTGCACGTCGTCGGGCGCCGTCTCGTTGCGAACCAGCATCACTTTCTTGCCGCGCTTGCCCCATTCGGCGGCGGTGTCGGCGTCGAACACGATCTGCCCCGTCGCGGCGCCGGGCGAGGCGTTGAGGCCCTTGCCGGCGATCTCGTACTTCGCATCGGGGTCGATGCGCGAGAAGAACAGCGCTTCGAGTTGCCGCGGCTCGACGCGCATCAGCGCCTCTTGCTTCGTGATCAGGCCGTCGTGCACGAAGTCGAGCGCGATCTTCACCGCCGCTTCGGCGCTGCGCTTGCCGCTGCGCGTTTGCAGCATGTACAGCTTGCCGCGCTCCACGGTGAATTCGAGATCCTGCATGTCGCGGTAGTGCGTCTCGAGCTGCCGCGCGATCGCGATAAACTGCGCGTACACGTCGGGCTGCGAGGTCTGCAGGTCGGCGATCTTCTCGGGCGTGCGGATGCCCGCGACGACGTCTTCGCCCTGCGCGTTGCGCAGGTACTCGCCGAAGAGCTCGCGGTCGCCGGTGTTCGGATCGCGCGTGAACGCGACGCCCGTGCCCGAGTCGTCGCCCATGTTGCCGAAGACCATCGAGACGACGCTGACCGCCGTGCCCCAGTCGTCGGGGATCTTGTTATAGCGGCGGTAGTCGATCGCGCGCTTGGAATGCCACGAATCGAACACCGCGCCGATCGCGAGATCGAGTTGTTCGAAAACGTCCTGCGGAAACGGCCGCTGCGCTTCACGCTGCACGACGGCCAGATACTGCGGGATCAGCGTCTTCCAATCGGCGGCGGTCAGTTGCGGATCGGTCTTGACGCCGCGCTCGGCCTTGGCCGCATCGAGCAGCCGGTCGAAGTGTTCTTTCGGGATCTCGAGCACGACGCTCGAGAACATCGTGATGAAGCGCCGGTAGGCGTCGTAGGCGAAGCGCGGGTTGCCGGTCAGCGCGGCGAGTCCTTCGACCGTTTCGCCGTTCAAGCCGAGGTTGAGGATCGTGTCCATCATGCCCGGCATCGAGACGCGGGCGCCGCTGCGCACCGACACCAGCAGCGGGTTCGCGGCGACGCCGAAGCCCTTGTCCGTGCGGCTCTCGAGCTCGCGCATCGCGGCGCGCAGATCGTCACGCAGCCCGTCGGGAAAGCGGCGGCCGGCGCGGTAGAATTCCAGGCACTGCTCGGTCGTGATGATGAAACCGGGCGGCACCGGAAGGCCGGCCCGCGTCATCTCGGCGAGGCCCGCGCCTTTGCCGCCGAGCAAGTTGCGCTGCTCGCCCGTGCCTTCCTCGAAGAAATAGATCGCTTTGGATTTCGCGGATGCGGAAGCGACCGCCGGCGTGGCGGGCGGGACGAGGACGTCGGACAAGCGAGTGATCTCCGAGGCGGGCGGCGGCGGCGAGTAGTGGTAAGACCAGTGTAGCCGAGGATGGGGTTCCGTGAAACCTATTTCCGTCGCAGGCTACCTTCTGAGCATCCCGTCACCAAGCACGTCTTACCTGCCGACACCTGACGCGCCGATAACCAGTTCGGTCCCGCTTCCGGCCAACGCCGCGCGGATGCCGTCGCGCTCCGCGGCCCCGATCACGGCGCGCTTCGCGCCCCCCGCGACAGCCTCGATGGCGGCGCGCATCTTGGGCCGCATCCCGTCGCTGAACGTCCCGTCGGCCAGGAAGCCCTCCGCCTCGCCGATCGTCAGGCGCGGGATCACCGAGGCCGGATCGTGCCGGTCACGCCGGACGCCCGCGACGTTGGTGAGCACGACGTAGGCGTCGGCCTGCAGCGCCGCCGCGATCGCACCGGCCGCGGTATCGGCATTCAGGTTCAACGCGACACCGCGCGCGGCGTCGTAGCCCAGTGGTGCGATCACCGGCAACACGCCCAGCGCCAGGAGGCCGCGCAGGAGCCCGGCATCGACCCCGGCCGGCTCGCCGACGAAACCCAGATCGCCGCCCGCAACCCGCATCGGGCGCGCGGCGAGCAAGCCGCCGTCCTGGCCGGAAAGCCCGAAAGCGCGCGCGCCGCGCGCCAGCAGCCCGCGCACGAGATCCTTGTTGACGCTGCCGCAGAGCACCGCCTCAACCACGCCCAGCGCCTCGGCCGAGGTGACCCGCAGGCCCTCGATGCGCTCCTCGATGATCCCCCGCTCGCGCAGCGCGGCGTCGATCTGCGGGCCGCCGCCGTGCACGAGCACCACCGACGTTCCGGCGCGGGCCAGCTCCGCGAGCTCGTCGAGCACCGGATCTTCGGCGCCGGCGGTCATCGCATTCCCGCCGTACTTCAGGACGATCAGCATTGCCGCTTCCCTACGCCGATGGACGCAGGTCCTCCGCCGGGCCTGGGGTAGGATTCGGGCTGTGAGACGCGCTGCCGGGCGGATCGAATTGATGGACCAGCCGGTCGACGCACCGGACGACCTCGCCGGAAATCTGGCCGACATCGCTTTCGCCAACCGCTGGTTCGGCGGCATCGCGCCGATCCTGCGCGAGGTCCGGCGCAGCGGCGCGCGCACGGTGCTCGACGTCGGCAGCGGCGCGGGCGACGTCCCGCACGCCCTCGTGCGTGACGGCCGCAGCAGCGGACGCGAGGTGCGCGTCACCTGCCTCGACCGCAGCGACGAGATGCTTGCCATCGCGCGCCGCCGCGCAAGCGACGAGGACCGGCTGACGTTCGTCCGGGGCGACGGCGGCCGGCTGCCCTTTGCTGACGGCAGCTTCGACGTCGTGACGTGCACCCTCGCGCTGCATCATTTCGAACCGGAACCGGCGCGGGCGCTGCTGCGCGAGTTGCGGCGGGTCGCGCGCATCACGCCGATCGTCGGCGACCTGCGCCGCTCGGCGCCGGCGTTCGCCGCGACGTGGGTCTACGCGCACGTCACCTCACGCAACCGCCTCACCCGCCACGACGCGCCGCTCTCGGTGCGCCGCGCATACACGCCGCGGGAAGCGGTGGCGCTGGCGCACGAGGCCGGTTGGCGCGCGCCCGGCGCGCGGCGCGAACCCTTCTTCCGCATGACGTTGCTCGATGGTTGATGTCGCCGTCGCCGGGGGCGGTCCGGCCGGAGCCGCCTGCGCGCTCGCGCTGGCGCGCGCCGGTCTGCGCGTGACGTTGATCGAACGGGCGGCGTTTCCACGGCGCAAGATTTGCGGCGAGTACCTCAACGGCGGCGCCGTGGCCGCGCTCGACCGGCTGGGCCTGGCGGCCGCGGTGCGCGAGCACGCGACCGGGCTGCGCGGCGTGCGTCTCGTGCCGCCGCGCGCCCCGGCAGTCGAGTTGCCGTTCGGCCACGGGGCGCTGGCGTGCGAGCGCGCGACGCTCGATGCGCTCGTGCTCGGCGCGGCGGTCGCGGCCGGCGTCACGCTCGTGCGCGGCCGGGTCGAGGACGTGCTGCGCGAGGGCGGCCGCGTGGCCGGGCTGCGGCTGCGCCGTGACGACGGCGGCATCGACGACGTGCCGGCGCGCTGGACCGTCGGTGCGGATGGCTGCGGCTCGGTCGTCGCGCGGCGCGCGGGGCTCGCGCGGCCGAGCCGGGGCCGGTCGCGCTTCGCCGTCGGCGGCCACTACACGGGGTTTGGGAACCTCGACGGCTACGTCGAGATGTATGTCGGCGCGGGCGCGTACTTCGCGCTCAACCCGCTCGGCGGCGGCCTCACCAACGTGATGGTCGTCGTGCCCAAGACCGCGCTCGCCGCATGGTCGGCCGACGTTGACCGCGGCATCGCGGGCAAGGCGGCGGAACTCGGCCGCGGTCACCGCTCGTTCGCCGACGCGCAGTTGACCGGGCCGCGCGCCGCCGTCGGTCCGCTCGCGCACGACGTGCGCGCAGCGGCCGCACCCGGCGTGCTGCTCGCGGGCGACGCGGCGGGGTTCCTCAACCCGTTCACGGGCCAAGGCGTGTTCCTCGCGCTCACGTCGGCCGAGTGCGCGGCGCGCGCGATCGTCGCCGTCGCGCGCGGCGCTGCGAGCGAGGAGCGCGCGTTCGCCCGCTACGCGCGCGAGCGGAGCGCCGACTTCGCGGCCCGAAAGCGCCTGAGCGCCGCCGTCGGCGCGCTGATCGACGTGGCGCCGCTGGCTCGCCGCGCCGCGGCCAATCTCGCCCGCTCGCCGCGCTTGAGCGCCACGCTCGTCGACGCGCTCGCCGGCCTGCGCGCCCCGCAAAGCGCCTTCACACCAGCCGTCCTCGGGAAGCTCGTCCTCTGACCGTCACCGAAAACCGCATCGAAATCGCCGCTCCGCCGGAAGCGATCTACCGCCTCGCCGCCGCCACCGAACGCTGGCCCGAGATCCTGCCGCATTACCGCTACGTGCGCGTGCTCGACGACGACGGCACGACGCGGACCGTCGCGATGGGCGCGCGGCTCGGACTCTTTCCCCTGCGCTGGACGGCGCGGCAAACCAACGATCCGCACGGTCCGCACATCGCATTCCACCACACCGGCGGACCGGCGCGCGGGATGGACGTGGAATGGATCTTCACGCCGCTCGGCGCGGCGCGCACCGAGGTCCGGATCGTGCACCGTTTGGCGTTCGTCTTTCCGATCGCTGCGGAATTTCTCGGCAAGGCGGTCGTCAGCGATATCTTCATCCACGGTGTCGCGACCAAAACGCTGGCGTGCATGAAAGCGCTGGCCGAGCGGGGCGCGCGGTGAGCTATCGCGTCGCCGTCACCGGCATGGGCGTCGTCACGCCGCTCGGCATCGGCATCGATGCGTTCTGGAACAACGTGCTCGCCGAGCAGATCGCGATCCGCACGATCACGCGCTTCCCGACGGCGGGTTACTCCTCGACGATGGCCGCCGAGATCGACGACTTCGATCCGGCCGCTTTCGTCGGCACCAAGCGGCTGCGTTGGACGGACCGCTTCGCGCAATTCGCGCTGGCGGCGACGCGCCTGGCCGTCGACGACGCGGGCTTTCGCATCGACGGCGACGGCAGCGACATCGGCGTGTACGTCGGCTCGGCGCTCGGCGGCCTCGCCTACGCCGACGAACAGCACGACGTCTTTCGCGCGGACGGGCTCGACGCAATCCGTCCGCTGCTTGCGATCTCGGTCTTCGGCGGCTCGGCGACGTGCAACGTGGCGATGGAGTTCGGCGTACGCGGGCCCAACGTCGCCAACGGGAACTCGTGCGCGTCGGGTGCGGTGGCGATCGGCGACGCCTTTCGCGCGATCGCGCGCGGCGAGGTGCGCGCGGCGCTGGCCGGCGGCTGCGAAGCGCCGCTGGCGCCGCTCGTCTTCGGCGCGTTCACCGTCATCCGCGCGATGTCGACGCGCAACGCCGATCCGGCCGGCGCTTGCCGCCCCTTCGACCGCGACCGCGACGGCTTCGTGATGGCCGAGGGCGCGGCGATGCTCGTGCTCGAGCGCTACGATGACGCGCTCGCGCGCGGCGCGCGCATCTACGGCGAGATTGCCGGCTACGGGCTCACCAACGATGCGTTCCACATGTCGGCACCGCAACCGGAGGGCACCTACAACGCGCTCGCGATGCGCCGCGCGCTCGACGAAGCCGGCGTCGCGCCGCACGACGTCGATCTCATCAACGCGCACGGATCGGGGACCGTGCTCGGCGACCGCGGCGAAGCCGACGCCCTACGCCTCGTCTTCGGAGCGGACGCCGCGCGGATTCCGCTGACCGCAACGAAGGGGCAGCACGGCCATGCGCTCGGCGCGACGGGCGCCTGGGAAGCGGTGCTCTCGCTGCTGGCGATCGCGCGCGGGCGCGCGCCGCGGGTCGTGAACTGCGAGGTCCCCGCTGCGGATTGCGCGGTCGGCGTACTGCGCGCGCCGCTCGCGCTCGCACCGCGCGTCGTGCTCAGCAGTTCCGCGGGGTTCGGCGGAATAAACGCCGCCCTCGTGTTCACATTGTCCAGAGGGCCGGCAAACGGAACGGGCATAGCCCCGTTCGATGACCAAGCCTGATACCGTCTTCTCGCGCCGCTCCGCCATCGCGGGCGCCGCGAGTGCCCTCATCGCCGCCTCAAGCGGAATCGGTTCCGCCCGCGCCGCCGCCGCATTAACGAAGGTGCGGCTGCTGACCAACTGGTTCGCGGAAGCCGAACACGGCGGATTCTATCAAGCGCAAGCGACGGGTCTGTACGCCAAGGCCGGGCTCGACGTCGATATCCAGATGGGCGGACCGCAGGTCAACGGGATGCAGTTGCTCGGCGGCGGCAACGCCGATATCATCGTGAGCTACGACATCCAAGTGCTCGACAGCGTCGCGAAGGGCGTGCCCGCGGTCGCGATCGGTGCGATCAACCAGTTCGATCTGCAGGGGATCATGACGCACCCCGACGTGCCGTCGCTGGCCGCGCTCAAGGGCCGCAAGATCCTCGTCAGCAGCACCGCGTACTCCACCTTCTGGCCGTGGCTGAAACTGAAATACGGCTTCACCGACGATCAGGCCGGACCGTACACGTTCAACTTACAGCCGTTTTACGTGGATGCGACCCTGGCGCAGCAAGGGTACATCACGGCCGAACCGTTCGAGGCCGAGAAACACGGCGCGAAGACGAAGTTCTTCCTGTTCGCCGACGAGGGCTACCCGCCGTACAGCACGACGCTCGTCACGACGCAGGCCTACATCGACAAGAATGCCGACGTCGTGGCGCGCTTCGTGCGCGCGACGATGGAGGGCTGGAAATCGTATCTCGCCGCGCCGGCACCCGGCAACGCGCTGATCAAAGTGGCGAACCCCAAGCAAGGCGACGATCAGATCGCCTATAGCATCGCCAAGTTCAAAGCGATCAAGTGCATCACCGGCGGCGATGCGGCCACGCACGGCATCGGAATCATGACCGACGAGCGCTGGAAGAAAACGCGCGATTTCATGGTGCAGAGCAAGATGCTTGCCGAAAGCACCGCTTGGAAGACCGCCTACACGACGCGTTTCGTCAAAGGACTGAACGTCATCGCGTGAGAGGTTATCCATCGGCCCCAATCTCGATTGACGAGGCGAAGCCGACGTGGCTTCGGGCTCCGGAGGAGACCGAAGCCGCATGAAGGTCGTCGAACTGCGCGGTGCCGATAAGGTCTTCTCCAACGGCATGCGCGGACTCGCGCCGATCGATCTCGCGGTGCAGCCGGGCGAATTCGTCACCCTGATCGGGCCGTCGGGTTGCGGGAAGAGCACGCTGCTCAAGCTGATCGCGAACTTGCTCGGACCGACGGCCGGTGAGGTCGCGTGGTGGGGCGAGAACTTCGGGCGCGTCGGAGAGCCCGGCCGCCGGATCGCGTTCGTGTTCCAGGAACCGACGCTGATGCCGTGGTCGCGCGTCGAGGCGAACGTCAGGCTACCGCTCGATCTGGCCGGCATCGCGCCGGCCGAGGCCGCACCGCGCGTCGCCGCCGCCCTCGCGCAAGTGGAGTTGTCGGGATTTCTCCGGCACTATCCGCGCCAACTCTCGGGCGGCATGCGCATGCGCGTCTCGATCGCGCGCGCGCTCGTTACCGGCCCCGATCTACTGTTGATGGACGAACCGTTCGGGGCGCTCGACGAGTTCACGCGCAACCGGCTCGACGACGATTTGCTGCGGCTCTCGTTCGAGCGCCGGCTGACGACGATTTTCGTCACGCACTCGCTCTACGAAGCGGTCTTTCTCTCGACGCGCGTGATCGTGATGGCCGCCAACCCCGGCCGCATTTACGCTGAGTTCCGGATCGACGAACCCGAACCGCGCGGCGACGATTTCCGCAGCAGCGCGCGGTTCGCCGAGCTCTCGCGCGAACTCTCGCAGATTCTGCACGCGGCGTCCGTCGCCGGGGCGGCCGTGCAGTGACCGAACGGACGCCCGGCCTGCGCGCGGCGGCTCCGGTCGCCGTCGGACTGCTGATCCTCGCGCTCTGGGAGGGCGCGTGCCGTTTCGGGCACGTACCGCCGTATCTGTTCCCTACACCCAGCGCGATCGCGCTGCGACTGGTCGAGCAGTGGCCCGTGCTGCTGCGCGCATTGGGCTCGACGTTGTTGATCACCGTGCAAGCGTTCGTCCTGGCGGTCGTGCTCGGCACGCTGATCGCGTTCGTATTCGTGCAAAACAAGCTGATCGAGGCGAGCTTCTTTCCGTATGCCGTACTGCTGCAGGTGACGCCGGTCGTGGCGGTCGCCCCGCTGATCATCATCTTGGTGAAGAACACCGCGCTCTCGCTCACGATCTGCGCGACCGTCGTCGCGATCTTTCCGGTCATCTCGAATACGACCATCGGGCTGCACAGCGTCGATCCCGGTCTACTGAGCTATTTCCGTATGAACAAGGCGACGCGCCTGGAAACGCTGCTGCGCTTGCGGATCCCCTCGGCGCTGCCGTTTTTTCTCGCCGGCTTACGTATCGCAAGCGGCCTCGCGCTGATCGGCGCGGTGGTGGCGGAGTTCGTCGCGGGCACCGGCGGCCAGAGCGCGGGCCTGGCCTACCAGATCCTGCAGGCCGGGTTTCAACTGGATATCCCGCTGATGTTTGCGGCCCTGTTCCTGATCGCGCTGACGGGCGTTGCGCTCTACCTCGCCATGGTGGCGCTCAACAACGCGGTCCTCGGCGGCTGGCACGAGAGCGCCCGCACGGAAGAGACGTAAGCGGTGGCGAAAGACCGGCATCCCCGATGAAACTCGTCCTGCTCGAAGCCTTGATCGTCATGATCGCGATGCGAGCCGTGTTCGCGATGCTGGGTCATGCGCCGCCCTGGCCGACGCCGCTGTGGGAGTTCTTCGCGGGGGTGGCCGTCGTGGCAACCGTCGCCATCGCCATCCAGGCCCTGCGCGAACGGCTGGCCCGCGCGCGCCCGGTCGCCCCGCCGTACATTCCGCTAGAGCGGATCGGCCCGTTCGAACCGGCTCAGATGCTGGTGCGCTTCGGCGCCCGCGGCGACCACGATATCCATCTGAACTAGCCGTCAAAACCCTTTGACGTGGACCGGTCCAGTATGCTAGGGTAACTCCTTGTGAGCAAGGTCGACGTCGAGGCACTCAAGCGCGCGAGCCAGGGGCTGCGCGGTTCCATCCCCGACGAGCTGGCCTCGCCGGCCGATCATTTCAGCGATGAAGCGATTCAGTTGCTGAAGTATCACGGCGTTTACCAGCAAGACGATCGCGACGCGCGCAAGTCGGCCCGCGAAACGGGTGCCGGGCGCGATTACAGCTGCATGATCCGTACCCGCAGCCCGGGCGGCATTCTGCCCGCGCCGATGTACCTCGCGGTCGACCGGCTCACCGAGCTGTACGGCAACGCATCGATCCGCGTCACGACGCGCGGCGCGCTGCAACTGCACGGCGTGCTCAAGAGCAACCTGCGCGAAGTCATTCACCAGATCAACCTGCACCTCGGCTCGACGCTCTCGGCCTGCGGCGACGTCAACCGCAACGTGATGGCGACGCCGTTTCCGCTACGGCGGCCCGATTACGAGGCCGCCCGCAAAGCCGCGTTCGCGATCGCCGACGCGCTGACGCCGCGCACCAAAGCGTACTACGAGATCTGGCAAGACGGCGAACTCGCGCACACCACCAAGAGCGAACCGGTCGACGACCCGGTCTACGGCACGGCCTACCTGCCGCGCAAGTTCAAGATCGCCGTCACCGTGCCGGGCGATAACTCGGTCGACCTGTACACGAACGACATCGGCGTCGTCGTGCTCATGGCCGCAGACGGCACGGTCGAGGGCTATAACCTCACCGTCGGCGGCGGCCTCGGCATGACGCACGGCAAGCATGCGACCTACGCGCGCTTGGGCAGCGAGTTTGCATTCGTCCCGGCCGATCGCCTCATCGACACCGTGCGCTCGATCGTGATCGTGCAGCGCGACAACGGCGACCGGGCCAATCGCAAGCACGCGCGGTTGAAGTATACGATCGACGACCACGGCCTCGACTGGTTCCGCGCCGCGGTCGAAGCGCAGGCCGGCTTCACGCTCGATGCGTGGCGTCCGCTGCCGGCGTGGACGATTCCGTCTTACCGCGGTTGGACCGCTCAGGGCGACGGCCGCTGGTTCCTCGTGCTCGACATTCTCAGCGGCCGCATCAGCGACGTCGACGGCGTGCGGCTGAAGTCGGCGTTGCGCGAGATCGTCGCGCAGACCGGCCACGACCTCATCGCGACGCCCGATCAATCGCTGATCCTGGCCGACGTCGACGACGCGCAGCGCGCGCGGATCGACGGCATCTTCGCCGCGCACGGCGTCGCCAACGCCGCCGACACGTTCGAGCGCCGCGCCCTGGCATGCCCCGCGTTGCCGACGTGCGGCCTGGCGCTGGCCGAAGCGGAGCGTTTTCTGCCCACGCTGCTCGGCGACATCCGGGCGGCCTGGCAAGCGGCCGAACTCGACGATGCGTCGATCCCGACGATTCGCATGACCGGTTGCCCGAATAGTTGCGCGCGCCCGACGCTCGCGGAGATCGGGATCATCGGCGGCAGTCTCGACCGCTACTACATCTACTTAGGCGGCAATGCGGCATCGACGCGGCTGAACCGCGCGTACCGCGAAAAGGTCGCCGGCGCCGAAATTGCGCCGCTGCTCGCGGAACTCTTCCGCGAGTATGCCGCGCATCGTCAGCCGGGCGAAGGGTTCGGCGACTTCTGCCTGCGCGCGGAGACCGTCACGGCCTGACCGCTCGCCTCCGCACCCGCGTGCGGATGGAGCCGCGAGAACCCGTACGCACCGGCGAGACCGAGCACGGACACCGCAACGAAAGCGGCACGGAAATCGGCCACGGTGTACGTCTGCGCCGAGCCGTGGTTGTGGAGCGCCGCGAAATGGAGCACGAGCGCCGCGAACGCGACCCCGGTGCCGAACGACATCTGCTGCAGCATCCCCGCGATCGAGGTCGCGCCGCTCATCTTCTCGGGTGGAATGTCGACGTAAATGATCGCGTTGAACGCGCCGAACTCTACCGAGCGCACGACGCCGATGACGAAGAGCACGATCGCGATCGCGGCGACCGGCGTCGCGGCGGTGAAGGTGACGCACGCGCACATCGCCAGCGCCACCAGCACGCCGTTGTACGCGAGCGTGTTGCGGAAACCGAAGCGACGCAACACGCGCACCGCGAAGAACTTCATCAGTAAGTCGCCGCACGCGCAGGCGATGACCAGCGCGCCCGACGCGAAGGCCGTCATCCCGAAATCGACCTGGAACAGCAACGGCCACAGCAGCGGCATCGCGCCGACCATGACGCGAAAGGCGTTGCCCGACGTGAGCGCACCCTGCGCGAACGTCGAGACGCGAAACAGCGAGAGGTCGATCACCGGGTGCGGCGTGCGGCGCAGGTGCAGAAACGCAAGGGCACAGAGGAGCGCACCGCCGCCGATGAGCGCCGCGGTCACCGTTGCAGCCAACGCGGGGCGGCCGAGCTGGTCGATGCCGAACAGCAACGCCCCGACGCCGCAGCCGAGCAGCACGAAGCCGAGCGTATCGAAGTCGCGTCGCACCGTTGCGCGGTGCTCTTGCATGAAGATCAGCACCAGCGCGAGCCCGAGCAACCCGATCGGCACGTTGAGATAGAAGATCCAGCGCCACGAGGAGAACGTCGTGATGAAGCCGCCGATCGGCGGGCCGAGCACCGGCGCGATCAACGCCGGCGTGGTGAGGAACTGCATCGCGTTGATCAGATCGCGCTTGTCGCTCACGCGCAAAACCACGAGCCGCCCGACCGGGACCATCATCGCGCCGCCGATCCCTTGCAAGATGCGGGCAGCCGTGAACTCCAGCAGCCCGTTCGAGAGACCGCACAGCACCGAGGCAACCGTGAACGTCGCGATCGCGATCAGGAAGATGCGCTTGGAGCCGTAGCGATCGGCGATCCAGCCGCTCGCGGGGATGAAGATCGCGAGCGTCAGCATGTACGCCGACATGCCGATGCTCAGGTTGACCGGATTCTCGTGGAACGACACGGCCATCTGCGGCAACGCGGTCGCGATAACGCTGGCATCGAGCAGTTCCATGAACAGCGCGCTCGCCACGATGAGCGCGATCAACAGATATCGACGTTCGGGAGCGAAGAGCACGACGTGCCCCCTTCTCGCTCGAACCTCAGCCGCCTCGCGGGGTTAGAGCATCGGCAACCCGACGTACTGCTCGGCGAGGCTCTCCATACCGGCACGCGAGCTCGTGTAGTAGTCGAGTTCGCCGAGCTGCACTTTCGCGTCGAACGGAATCGTGCCGTCGAACGTGTGCAGCAACGTCGTCATCCACCACGAGAAGCGCTCGTACTTCCACACGCGGCGGATCGCCGTCGCGGAGTAGTTGTCGAGGAGGCTCATCGAGTTCTTCTTGTAGTAGGCCTCGAGTCCGCGCGCGAGCAGCACGACGTCACCGACGGCGAGGTTCATGCCCTTCGCGCCGGTCGGCGGCACGATGTGCGCGGAGTCGCCGGCGAGGAACAAGCGCCCGCACTGCATCGGCTCCGTCACGAAGCTGCGCATCGGCGTGATACTCTTCTGGGTGATCGGGCCCTCGACGAGGTTCGGCTTGTCCTCACCCTCGAGGCGCTTCTGCAACTCGCTCCAGATGCGGTCGTCGGACCAGTTGCTGATGTCGTCATCGGTCGCGCACTGCAGGTAGTAGCGCTGCACGGTCTCCGAGCGCTGGCTGAAGAGCGCGAAACCGCTCGGCGTATGCACGTAAATCAGCTCTTCGCACACCTGCGGCGCGTCGGTGAGGATGCCCAGCCACGCGCACGGATAGATGCGATCGTAGAACGACAGCACGCCGGCCGGGATGCTCGGCCGCGAGACGCCGTGGAAACCATCGCAACCGGCGATGAAGTCGCACGTCAGCACCTGCGCGTTGCCGGCCGCATCGCGGAAGCGAATCTCCGGTTTGTCGGTGTCGAACTTATGCACCGACGTCTCCGACGAATCGAAGTAGATCGCCCCGCCCTGCGCGAGCCGCGCCGCGATCATGTCCTTCACGCACTCGTGCTGACCGTAGACCATGATGTGCTTGCCGGTGAGCTCGGGGAAGTCGATGTGGTGGCTCTTCCCGCCGAAGCGCAAATAGATCCCGTTGTGAACCAGTCCTTCGCGATGCATGCGTTCGCCGACGCCCGCCGCGGTGAGAACTTCGACCGCGCCGTCTTCGAGCACGCCCGCGCGGACGCGGCCTTCGCAATACTCGCGCGATCGATCCTCGACGATCACCGAAGAGATGCCCTGCTGTTCGAGCATGAGCGAGAGCAGCAACCCGGCCGGGCCGGCTCCGACGATACCAACTTGCGTGTGCATGCGACCTTCTACGCGGTAAACGGTTCAGTTTCATTGTGCCGCAACAACAAGTTTCTTGCGGCGTCGAGCGCGCGTTCGACCGGTGCGCGGCGGTAGTCCCAGATCGGCTCGGGACCGGGCGGCAACACGATCATTGTCGCATTCGCTTCGAACACGACGACGCGCCCCGCGCGGTCGAGCGCGAAATCGATGCCCATGTAGTCGAGCCTAATTTCCGCGCGAATCCGTTCGAGCGCCGCGTACGCCGCGCCGCCGATCGCCGCCCGGGGATCGGCGAGGAAACGCGCGTCTTCGGCGCGCTTCGCGGCGTCGCTCGCCATGCCGGCGGTAAAATAATGGACCTTCCAAGCGTCCGCGACGGCGACGTGCATCGGATATAGCGCATCACCGATACCCATCATGCGGAATTTGCGCACCGCGCCGTCGGAATTCCGTACATCGATATACTCGATCAAGAACACCTCATCGCTCGGGAACGCCGCGACCGCCGCCGCGAGAGCGGCCGCATCCGCCGCCGGCTCGAAATGCTGCCCGGTGTGAAAGCCCGGGGCGCGCGCGAGCAGCGGAAACGTCAAGCCGTTCCGCGCAGCGACCCCGCCCGGATCGGCCAGCACGTCGGCCGACCGCGCCCGCACCGTGCGCGGCGCGACGACGCCGTCGAGCGCGGCTAAGCGTGCGGCGTTCGATTCGCGCGCGGTTGCGAGCACCCGAGCGGGCGGGTTGAGCACCGGCGCACGCGCCGCAGTCGTGAGCCCGTCCATCGCGCGCAATTCCGCCGGCGCCCGGTCGGCGTCGGCGATCGCGTTGAAGATCACGTCCACCGGCGGCAGCGGCTCACTGTCGTAGGCATCGGCGACCAGGGTCGTCGTGCGGAAGATCCGCTCGTCGAGGAAGCTCTCGGTGTAGAGCGTGCCGCCGCGCGCGGCGACGAGCAGCAGCACCTCCACGGGGCGGCCCGCGCCGCGAAACGGCGCCGTCTCCAGCGCGCGCCCCGCAAACCCGAGCCGGCGGTGGACGAGCGCTTCGTCCTCGCGCTCGAGCCGCGTCAGTGCGTAGCTGAGTCCCTGATGCGCCGCCGCCATTTCCGGTTCGAGCGCGAGAGCCGCTGCATACGAGCGGCGCGCGCCCTCGTAGTCGTTCGCGGCATAGAGCACCCCGGCGAGATTGGCGTGCGCGAGCGCCGACTGCGGCGCGACGCCGACGGCTCGTTCGTACACGGTACGCGCGGCTGCGCGAAAACCGCTACGTACCAAAAACGTCCCGAAGTCCGTGAGCGCGCGCAGGTGATCGGGCGCCGCCGCGACGACGCGCAGGTAGACGTCGCGCGCGTCGTCGGACGAGCCGGCCTCGGCGAATTGCCGGGCGCGGTCGAGCGCGCGGTCGATCTCATCGGCGTCCATTGCGGCCCCCTTTCGGCGGCCGCGACGGATCGACCGGGCAGCCGCAACCCGAGCCGCGACCGCGGCCTTTTGGACGGCATGCACGTACCCGAAGATATCGCACGCACGGCCGCCGTCAAATGGGACGGCGACGTGGCCAAAGGCCACGGCACGATCACGACCGGCAGCGGCAAGGTGAGCGCCGACTATTCGTTCGGCACGCGCTTCAGCGGCGAACCCGGTACCAATCCCGAGGAACTACTCGCCGCCTCGTACGCGTCGTGCTTCACGATGGCGCTGAGCGCCACGTTAACGCGCGCCGGCCATCCGCCGACGCTGTTGGAGACGACCGCAAAGGTTCATCTCAAGCGGGCCGGCGCGGGCTTCGACATCACCGCGATCGAGTTGACCACGCACGCAACCGTCGGCGGGCTGCTCGACGACGAGTTCCAGCACTTGGCGCAACAAGCGAAGGAGTCGTGCCCGATCGGGAAGGCGCTGCACGTCATCCCCACCACGCTCAACGCCAGCCGCAAGACCTGAGCCCGAGCGCTAGCCCGTCGCGCTCACCACGACCGCGAGCGCCGCGCACGTCGTGAGCGCGTAGAGCGCCACGCCGAGAAACGGCAGGCTCGCGAAACGCAGGTGCGCGACGTAGTGCGGCACCGCGAACGCACCCGCCACGATCGCCGCAGGAATGACGGCGAGAAACGCCCAGGCCGGCGCGCCGAACGCCGCACTGCCGACGTACACCAGCACCAGGACCGCGCACGACGCGAACGTGCGCGCGGCGATCGCCGCGCTCGCCACGCCCCAGCGCACGACGAGATTGCGCTTGTGCGTCGCCGTGTCGGCGCGGGCGTCGGGAATTTCCACGCACAGCATCATCGCGAACATCGCGCACGCACCCGGCAGCGCCGCAACGAGCGCGTGCGGCGCGAGCGCGTGCGCGAACGTCGCGTACCCGGCCAGCGGAACGAGGAACGCGACGACCGCGATCGTGTCGAGTTCGCCCAAGCCGCGCGCGAGCAGCCGCACCGGCGGGGCGCTATAGCACCACGCCAGCACCGCGATCGCGACGCCGATACCGGCGACCAGCGCGTCGCCGGCGAGCGCGGCGCGCGCCGTCGCGACGAGGCCGGCGGCGGCGCAGATCAGCGCGGCGGCGAGCGCGACCCACGGCGGCAGGTCGCCGGCGGGCAGCACGCCGCTGCCGCCCGACCACAGCGTGCGCGTCGTGAGCGCGTCGGTCTCTTGATCGAAGTAATCGTTCGCGAAGTGGACCATCAAGTGAAACGACGTCACGAGCAGCTGGCCCCAGAGATACGGCGCCCACGCGAGCGGATGCCCGTCGAAGCGCGCGACCGCCGCCCCCAGCGCGAAGCCCGTGAAGCCGCCGATCAGAAACGGCGGCCGCGCGAGCCGAACGAACGCGACGACGCGCCGCACGCCTACGCGATCGCGATCAGTTGTTCGTGGATCGAGTACCAGTCGTCGAGCTGATTGAGTTCGTAGCCCAGACCGAAGCCGGGATCGATGTGACCCAACCGCGCCCGCCGCTGGGCTTCGAGTTCGGCCGGCATCTTCGTGACCGTCGTGTAGAGGCGCAGCTCTTCGACGATCTCGGGCGTCAGTTTGGTCGCGTTGGCGCGCACCCACGCCTCGGCCGCGAGATAGTGCGGACGTTCGCCTTCGACGAATTCGCGGAACCCGTCGGGATCGAAGCCGGTGTCTTCCGCGATGCGCAGGTCGACGCCGCTCGCGCCGTGCCGGTACTCGTTTTGCAGGCAGCCGGCGCCGTGCAGCAGATGCTTGAGCCACAGCCGCGGCAAGTGGATGAGTCCCAGCGGCCCGACGATCGGTGTCGCGATGGCGGGATAGATGAGGTCGAGCGGAACGTTGCCGGCCACGATTTGATCGCGCACCGCGGCCCAGTCGTCGAGTTGATTGAGGTCGACGCCGCGATCGTAGTCGGTGCCCGTGAGGCCGAAGCGCGCTTGCCACTCCGTGCGGCGCGGTTCCGGCATATGCATCGAGAGCACGCGCTCGTTAAAGGCCGCGATCGCTTCGGGCGTGAGCGTGCGGGCGTTCGCTTTGAGCCAGGCCTCGAATTTCAGGTAATCGGGCCGCTGCTCGGCGATAAAGGCCTCGACCGCGGGCAGGTCGGCCCCGATGGCCGTCAGCAGCAATTCGTCGAAGCCGCCCGCGCCGTGGCGGTAGCCTTCCGGCAACAGGCCCACCGCGAACGCTCGCATCTTCAGCCACAGGCGCGGCAGGTGGATCAGGCCCAGGGGACCCTTTTCGCGGTTGCTGATCAGGGGGACCAGGCCAACCGCAGGGGCGCTCGTCGTGCTCGTCATCGCAGCGACGCTTCGCCGCCGGGACGGCGCTCCTCTACAGACTCGCCAGTTTGGGGCCCCAACCGGGGAACGCCCCGCCGGGCACCCGCGGACCGCGCGGATTATGCACCAGGCGCACGGTCGAGGGATTGGAGATCGTGGTATAAGCGTTCATTTGGACGGCTCGTTTCGCAACGTTCGGAGGATGGTTGCCTCAGGTACGGGCGGCACGCCGCGGTGTTTCGCGCCCTCCCTCGCCCGCGGGGTTGCGATTTTATGCAGAGTATGTATAATTATGCAGTGCTGACCCTCCCTGCTGCGGGCCGCCTGCGTGGGCGGAACGTTCTCACGATGCTCGATCTCTCGCCGGACGAACTGGCGAGTCTGCTGGGTATCGCCCAGAGCCTGAAGGCCTCCGGGCGCGAGCAGCAGCGGTTTCTAGCCGGGAAAAGCCTGGCGATGCTCTTTGAGAAGCCCAGCTTGCGGACCCGGGTCTCGTTCGAGATCGGGATGACTCAGCTCGGCGGGCACGCCGTGGTCGCCCACGGCAACGATTTCTTGCTCGGCAAGCGCGAGACGCCCGAGGACGTCGCCCGCGTGCTGGCGCGCTACGCCGACGCGATCGTCGTGCGCACGCACGAGCACGAGCCGCTGCAGCGCTTCGCCGCCGCCTCGACCGTGCCGGTGATCAACGGCCTCTCGGCGGCCGCCCATCCGTGCCAGGCGCTGGCCGATATGCTGACGATCAAAGAACGCTTCGGAACGCTCGCGGGCCTGCGCATCGCCTACGTCGGCGATGGCCGCAACAACATGGCCTACTCGCTGGCCGAAGCCGCCGCGATGAGCGGGATGTCGGTTACCTTCGCCGCGCCGATCACGCACCGGCCGCCGGACGCGTTCCTGGCACGCTGCGTCGAACTGGGCAAAGCGTACAACACGACGGCTCGCGCCTTCACGAGCCCGCTGCGTGCCGCGCGCGACGTCGACGTCGTGTACACCGACGTCTGGACCTCGATGGGCGACGAAGCCTTCACCGAGCGCAATGCAGCCGCGCTGCGCCCGTATCAGGTCAACGAAGAACTGATGGCCGCGGCCGCGCCGCACGCGCTGTTCATGCACTGCTTGCCCGCGCATCGCGGCGAGGAAGTCTCGGCCGGCGTGATCGACGGTCCCAACAGCGTCGTGTTCGACCAAGCAGAGAACCGGCTGCACGCGCAGAAGGCGCTCTTACTCGCGCTGATGACCGATCTGCGCGGTCTAGGAGACCACGAGTGAACACGGCGGCCGATGCCAACGGACTTCAGCCCAAGACGAAACGTCAGCGGGCTATTCTCGCGTTGATCGCCGCGCGGCCGGTGCGCTCGCAAGAGGAGCTTGCTTCGCTGCTGGAAGCGCAGGGCTACGAGGTCACGCAAGCGACGATCTCGCGCGACATCAAAGAACTCGGCCTGATGAAGGTGCCGCTCAAAGGCGGTGCCGGCGGGCAGTTCAAGTACATCGAGCCGAACCTCGGTCCGATGTTCTCCTCACGCCTGCATCGCATCATCGCCGAACTCGTCGGCAGCATCCGCGGCAGCGTCAACCAGATCGTGCTGCGAACGCCGCCGGGCAGTGCGATGATGGTGGCCTCGGCGATCGACTCCGCCGACTGGCCCGAAGTCCTCGGCACGCTCGGCGGCGACGACACGGTGCTCGTCATCATCGACGACCCCGAGAAGCGCTCGATGATCATGCAGCGCTTCGAAGATATGCGCTCCGGTAGCTGAGCGCGCCACCCTCCGCTTTTTTGGATCGTTCAAACAACATGCAGATCGTTCTCGCGTATTCCGGCGGACTCGACACGTCCGTCCTGCTCAAACAATATATCGAGGCCGGCCACGACGTCGTCGCGATGACCGCCAACCTCGGCGAAAGCGACATGGTCTCGGGCGACGGCTCGCAAGCCGCGCTCGACGGCGTGCGCAAAAAGGCCATCGACCTCGGCGCCAAAGACGCCGTGCTGATCGACGCGCGCGAGCGCTTCGTGGAGCAGTACGCCTACAAGGCGCTGGCCGCCAACGCGCGCTACCAGGGCACCTATCCGCTCTCGGCCGCGCTCTCGCGCCCATTGATCAGCGACTTGCTGGTCGAGGTAGCGCAGCAGTACGGCTACGACGCCGTCGCGCACGGCTGCACGGGCAAGGGCAACGATCAGGTGCGCATTGAGGTCGGCGTCCGCGCGCGGGCGCCCCACCTCACCACGCTCGCGCCGCTGCGCGAGAAGCCGCTCTCGCGGCCCGACGCGATCGCCTACGCGCAAGCGCACAACGTCCCGATCTCGCACACCGCGGCGAAGCCGTATTCGGTCGACGCGAACCTGTGGGGCCGTTCGATCGAAGCCGGCGTGCTCGAAGATCCGTGGAACGCGCCGCCCGAAGATGCCTATGCCTGGACGGTCAACCCGGCCGAAGCGCCGGCCGCCGGCACCGAGGTCGTGCTCTCATTCGAGCGCGGCGTCCCGTCGATGAACGGCGAGCACGGTGCGAACTTCCTCTTCAACCTGAACAAACTGGCCGGCGCCAACGGCGTCGGTCGCATCGACATGATCGAGGATCGCGTCGTCGGGCTGAAGTCGCGCGAAGTCTACGAGTGCCCGGGCTCGGTCACGCTGATCGAAGCGCACATCGCGCTCGAGCGGCTCGTGCTCACGCGCGAGGAGCTGCGCCTCAAGGCCGGCCTCGACCAGCGCTACACCGAGTTGATCTACGACGGCCAGTGGTCGTCGCCGCTGCGCGACGCGCTCGACGCCTTCAACGCGAAGATCGCCGAACGGATGACCGGCGACGTGCGGGTGAAGCTCGTGCGCGGCCGGGCGGTCGTGACCGGCTCGCGTTCGCCGTTCGCGCTCTACGATGAGTCGCTTGCGACCTACGGCAACGCCGATCGCTTCAAACACGACGCGGCCACCGGCTTTATCGAGATCTGGGGCCTGCCGATTGCGGCCGGCGCTTCGAAAGCGGCTGAAGCCGCGCAGCGCGCGACGCTCGTCGCGCACTAGACGAGGATGGCGACGACGGCTGCGGATGCGGGCGCGCTCCAATGGGGCGGCCGCTTCGAAGATGCTCCCGATCCCGCGCTGATCGCCTTCGGCTCGTCGCTCGAAGACGATCTGGTGCTGGCGCAATTCGACGTGCGCTGTTCGCGCGCGCACGTCACCGCGCTCACCGAAGGCGGGCTGCTCTCGGGCGTCGCGGCCGGAGAACTGCACGCCGCGCTCGAGGTCGTCGCCGAAGAAATCGCCGACGGCACGTTCGCCGCGTTCGCGCGCGCGGGCACGTTCGAGGACGTTCACGGCGCGATCGACGCGCGCGTGCGCGAACTCGCGCCCGATGCCGGTGCGTCGCTCCATGCCGGCCGTAGCCGGAACGACCAAGTCGCGACGACGCTGGTGCTCTACGCGCGGGATCGCGCGACCAAAGGCGCGCGCATCGCGCTGGCGATCGCCCGTGCCTTCGAGGAACGCGCCGCCGCCGCGCTCGAGGCCGGGACGCTGCTCGCCGCAACGACGCACTGGCAGCCCGCGCAGCCCGTTTCGCTGGCGTTCTGGCTCGACGGCGCGGCGCAAGCCTTCGTGCGCGCCGCCGCGCGCTTCGCTGCGGTCGCGCGCGACGGATCGCGCTTCTGTCCGCTGGGTTCGTCGGCGCTCGCGGGCTCGTCGCTCCCGCTCGACCGCGCGGCCGCCGCGCGCGAACTCGGCTTCGCCGAACCCTCGCGCAACGCGATCGATTCCGTCGGCGACCGCGACGTCGCGCTCGATCTGCTGCACGCCGCGGCGCGCGCGGTCGTCGCCGCATCGCGCCCGAGCGAAGAGTTCGTGCTCTGGACGACCCCGGCGTTCGGCTACGCGCGCCTCGGCGACGCCGCCGCGACGGGCTCGAGTCTGATGCCGCAGAAGAAAAATCCCGATCCCTTCGAGCTGGTACGGGCCGCCGCGGCACGCACGCTCGGCACCTATAGCGGCGCGCTCGCAAGCACGAGCGGCATCGGACTCTCCTACCATCGCGACCTGCAAGAGACCAAGGCTCAGATCGTGCGCGGCACCGAGCACGCGCTGGTCGCGCTCGATGCGTTCGCGCGCGCCTTCGCGCACCTGCACTTCAACGCCGCGGCAATGGACGCGCGCGCGACCGACGGCTACACCGTCGCGACGGATCTCGCCGACGCCCTGATCGCCGGCGGCGCGACCGCGCGCGAGGCGCACGCGGCCGTCGGCGAACGCGTGCTGCACGCCGAACGCGAAGGGCGCCGGCTCAACCTCGAAGACGTCCGGGCGCTCGGGCTCGATGAGGCGCCGCTTGACGGCGCGGCCTCGATCGCGGCGAAACGGACCAGCGGTTCGCCCAACCCGGAGATGGTCGCCCGGTCGATCTCCGCGACGCAGCGGGAGATCGCGGAGATCGCGAAAGGCCTCGCATGACGGCCGTTCACGTCGTCGGCGCGACCGGATACGCGGCCGCCGAACTGGTCCGCTTGCTCGACGCCCATCCGGACGTGCGCATCGCCACGCTCGAGAGCAGCAGCTCCGCGGGCAAGCGCATGTGCGACCTGTTCCCCGCGCTGCCCGCGATCGAGATCGTGTGCGCGCCGAGCGGCGCGGTGCGCGAGCGCGTCCGGCGGGGCGACGTCGTCTTCCTCGCGGGCAACCACGAGGTCGCGCACGAGCACGCCCCCGGACTGCTCGCCGCCGGCGCGCGCGTGATCGACCTCTCCGACGCCTACCGCCTCACCGCCAACGCCGAAGGCGCCGTGTACGGCTTCCCCGAGCGCTATCGCGATCAGATCGCGCGCAGTTCGTTCGTCGCCAATCCCGGCTGTTACGTTACCGCGTCGCTGCTGGCGCTCGTGCCGCTGGGAACGCTGGGCGAACGCATCGCGACCGTGATCGTCGATGCCAAGAGCGGCGTCACCGGCGCGGGGCGCAACCCGAAAGTGCAGACGCTCTTCGCCGAGGTCGCCGAGGACGTGTTCGCCTACGGACTCGAAGGCCACCGCCATCAGCCCGAGATCGCGCAGGAAGCGCGCGCGGCCGGCATCGCCGCGCCGATCGTCTTCTCGCCGCACGTCGTGCCGCTGCGGCGCGGCATTCTCGCCGACGTCTATCTCGTGCCGCGCGCGCCGATCGCGCAGGCCGAGGTCGAGGCGCTCTACGCACGCTTTTACGCGGGCAACCCGTTCGTCACCGTTTTCACCGACGGCCGGGTGCCGCATCTTCCCGCGATCGAGAAGACCAATCACGCGCAGCTGCGGGTGGCGCAGCGCGACGGCGTGATTCACATCCTTAGCGCGATCGATAACCTGGGCAAGGGCGCGGCCGGTCAGGCCGTGCAGAACATGAACATCATGCTGGGACTCCCGGAGGAACGTGGACTCGATGCTCGCACCCGCGTCGGCTGATTCGATCCGCCTCATCGAGGTCCGGGGCGGCCTCGGCGCCGTGCCGGGCGTCCGCCTCGCCGGCGTGCACGCCGGGATCAAGAAGCGCAAGACCGATCTCGCGTTGATCGCGCTCGACGGACCGCACGTGTGCGCCGAAGTCGTCACGACCAACGAGATCAAGGCCGCGCCGTTGATCGCCTCGACCGGGCATCTCGAGTTCGACGGCGAGCAGATGAGCGCCGTGGTGGTCAATGCCGGCTGCGCGAACGCCTGCACGGGCGAACGCGGACTGCGCGACGCGCGGGCGACCGCGCGCCAAGCGGCATCGTTGCTCGGGCTGCGTCCGACCCAAGTCGTCGTCGCGTCGACCGGCGTGATCGGCGTCTACCTGCCGATGGACCGGCTCTCCAAGGGCCTCGAGCGCGCCGTCAAGCAGCTCGCGCATGGGCCCGAGGCCTGCTTCGATGCGGCCGAGGCGATCATGACGACCGACCACGTGCCGAAGATGGCGGCCTACGCCTGGCACGAGGGCGAGCACAAATACATCGTCGGCGGCATCGCCAAGGGCTCGGGAATGATCGCGCCGACGATGGCGACGATGCTCTCGTTCATCGTGACGGACGCGCCGATGACGCGTGCCGGCCTGCAAGACGCGTTGCGCGAAGCGGTCGACGGCAGCTTCAACATGATCTCCGTCGACGGCGATATGTCGACCAACGATTCGTGCTATGCCTTCGCGCGGCCGGGCAGCGCCGGCGCGACACCGGGCTTCCGCGCGGCGCTGGCCGCGGTGTGCCGGGATCTCGCGGTCGCGATGGTACGCGACGGTGAGGGCGCGACGAAGACGCTCGTGTTCAACGTGACCGGCGCCAAAGACGACGCGCAAGCGCGCACGATCGGCCGGGCCGTGATCAACAGTTCGCTCGTGAAGACCGCGCTCTACGGTGAAGATCCCAACTGGGGCCGCGTCATCGCGGCGGCCGGCGCGGCGCGCGCGGGACTCGATCCGGAAAAGTGGTCGCTCAAACTCGGCGGTCAGCCGTGGGTCGAGGTCGGTGCGATCGAAGCGCTGAGCGAAGCGGAAGCCCACGTGCTGCTCGAGGAGCAAACCGTCGAGATCACGCTCGACCTCGGCATCGGCACCGCAACGGCGACCGCCTGGGGCTGCGATTTTTCTACCGATTACGTGCGCATCAACGCGCATTACAGGACGTAGGCAAGCGATGAGCGTTCCGGTGGTTTCTCGCGGCGCGCGTTTGGTGACGCAGCATCCGCATTTGATGGCGAATTACGCGCGCGGCGAGATCAACATCGTGCGCGGCGAAGGCGTCTATCTCTACGACGAATCGGGCAACAGCTATATCGATCTCGTCGCGGGAATCGCCGTCTGCGCGCTCGGCCACGCGCATCCGCGCATCACGCGCGCGATCGCCGATCAGGCCGCGACGCTCGTGCATTGCAGCAACCTCTATTATTTCGAACCGTCGGGGACGCTGGCCGACCGCCTGGCCGAACTCACCGGCTTCGATGCGGTCTTCTTCTGCAATTCCGGCGCCGAAGCAAACGAAGCCGCGATCAAGCTGGCGCGCAAATTCGCTTGGCGCAAGGGCGAGAAGAAGCGCACGACGATCCTCGCGTGCAACGGCTCGTTCCACGGGCGGACGTTCGGCGCGCTTGCGGCGACCGACAACCCGGCGTACAAAGAGGGCTTCGAGCCGCTGCCGGGCGGTTTCGCGTTCACGCCGTTCAACGATATCGACGCGCTCAGCAACGCGATCGACGAGACGACCGCCGCGTTCCTCGTCGAGCCGGTGCAGGGCGAGAGCGGCGTGTTACCCGCGACCTCGGAATTTCTCGCCGCCGCGCGCGACTTCTGCACCGAGCGCGGCGCGCTTCTGATCTTCGACGAAGTGCAAACCGGGATGGGGCGGCTCGGCCGGCTCCTCGCATCGCAACTCTATGAAACGAAGCCCGACGCATTCACGCTCGCGAAGTCGCTGGCCAACGGCCTGCCGCTGGGTGCGCTCGTCGTGCGCGGCGACGCGGCGACCAGCCTCAAACCGGGCGATCACGGCACGACGTTCGGCGGCTCGCCCGTCCCGGCAGCCGCGGCGCTGGAACATCTCGCCATTCGCGACGTGCTCGACCTCGACGCACACGTGGAAACCGTCGGCGGCGTGCTGCGCGCCGAACTCACATCGATCGCGCATTCTTGGCCGGCGGTGTTCGAGAAGCCGCGCGGGCACGGATTGATGCTGGGCCTGCCGGTCCTCGAAGGGCATCGCGCGGCCGACTTCGTGGCTCGCGCGCTCGACTACGGGCTGATCGTCAACGCGGCGGGCCGCAACACGTTGCGCTTCGTACCGCCGCTGATCATCAGCGCAAACGAGATCCGCGACGCGATGGAGCGTTTGCGCGCCACCATCGCCGCGGTGCTTGCGAGCTAGCTCGCGCGTTACTTGGCGGCGGTGCAGTTCGCGAGAACGGTATCGCCGGTCGTCGCGCCGGGGTCGACCGACGAGAGCGTGACGGCGGAGCCTTTTTCCCACCACTCGAGGCCCTTGCCGAGATAGCGCGCGCCATCGGCGGCCTTGACCTTAGGCAACTGGTAGTGCTTGTCGCCGTAGATGAACGAGACGTGGTTCTTCACGTTATCGTAGTACGCGATGACCTTGAGGCCGGCGCAGTCGTAGCGCACCTTTTGCTTGGCCGGGGGCGCAGCGCCCATCGACGACGACTGCGCGAACGCGCCGGCGCCGACGCCGGCAATGAGGGCGAGCACGGTGAGAAGGCCGGAAATTCGGATGATCACGGGCGGTTCGGCGCCTCCACGCACGGCGGGTTGAGAGGGAAGTGAGATGAGAATGTGCTGGCCCGGGCGCCCAAAGGCCTGCGGCCGGTTAGGGCAATCCGAGCCGGTCCGCGAGGTACCCGGCCAAGCGGTCCTCGGCGATCCGGTCCTGACGCATCGAGTCGCGGTCGCGCACGGTGACCGAGCCGTCGGCGAGCGTGTCGTAGTCGACCATGATGCACGCCGGCGTCCCGATCTCGTCCTGGCGGCGATAGAGCTGGCCGACGTTCCCCTCGTCGTATTGCGTGCGGAAGAACGGCCGCAGGCCGCGCTCGATACGCTGCGCGCGTTCGACGAGATCGGGCTTGTTGCGGGCCAGCGGAAATACGCCGACCTGCACCGGCGCGATCTTCGGATGGAAGCGCAGCACGGTACGCTTGGACTCTTTGCCGCTCTCCGGATCGACGATCGACTCGTTCTCGATGGCGTCGATCAGCATCGTCAAGGTCGTGCGGTCCATCCCGGCCGAGCTTTCGATCAGGATCGGCGTGTAATGCGCTTTCGCCGCCTCGTCGAAGAAACGCAAATCCTTGCCCGAGAGCTGCATGTGCGCGTCGAGGTCGTAGGTGCCGCGGTGGGCGATCGATTCGAGTTCGCCCCAGCCCCACGGGAAGAGGTACTCGACGTCGGTGCCGGCCTTGGCGTAGTGCGGCCGCTCGTGCGGCTGCAGTTCGTAGAAGCGCAAGCGGTCGGCGCGCACGCCGTAATCGCTGTACCACTTCTTGCGCGCGGTCACCCACTCTTCATAGCACGCGACGTCCTTGCCGTCGTCGGGGACGAAATACTCGAGCTCGGCCTGTTCGAATTCGCGAATGCGGAACGTGAAGTTGCCGGGCGTGATCTCGTTACGGAACGACTTCCCGATTTGTGCGATGCCGAACGGCGGCTTCTTGCGCGCGGTCTGATAGATGTTCTTGAAGTTGACGAAGATGCCCTGAGCGGTCTCCGGTCGCAGGTAGGCCTGCGAGGCGGAGTCTTCCATCGGCCCGATCGCGGTCTTCATCATCAGGTTGAAGTTGCGCGGCTCGGTGAGCGTGCCGGTCATCCCGCAATCGGGGCACTTATCGAGCGAGGGCAGGTGGTCGGCGCGGAAGCGGTGCTTGCAGTTGCGGCAGTCGACCAGCTTGTCGTGGAAGGCCGCGACGTGACCCGAGGCGACCCAGGTCTGCGGGTGCATGATGATCGACGAATCGAACCCGACGACGTCGTCGCGCAACTCGACCGTCTCGCGCCACCAGGCGTCCTTCACATTGCGCTTGAGGATCGCGCCCAGCGGACCGTAATCGAAGAAGCCGTTGATCCCGCCGTAGATCTCGCTCGACTGAAAAATGAAGCCACGCCGCTTGGCCAGCGCAGTAACCTCCTCCATCGTCACTCGCGGCGCGGTCTCGGTCGTCTCCTGGGAACTCATCCCACGTCGTTCTTCCCAGCGACACCGCTGTCATCCCGAGCGGAGCGCGTCGGCGCGGAGTCGAGGGACCGCAGCAATCGCCACCTTGGGGGGGCGAGGGCTTAGGGTCCGGAGGCGTTGTGGATGAACGTTGCGAGGTCGGTGCTCAGTTGGCGGCGCGAGCCGTTTTCCAGATAGATCATGTGCCCCGACGGATAGAAGCCGAAGGTAACGTGCGGACGTATCGCCGGGGGTAAGAACATCTGACTGATGGAGAATTCCGTGCCGAAGAACGGCGTGGCGAGATCGTACTCGCCGTTGGCTGAGAACACGTGCAGCGCCGGATTGTGAATCAGCGCCAAGCCCAAATCGGGCAGCAAGTCAGGGAGCGGCGAGCCTGTCGAGGGGTAATCGCCGCTCGGCCGGACCCAACTCCACGCCGTGTTCACGCCCGGTCCGAAGGGTAGGTAGCGGTCGGCTTCGTTGAAATGCAGCGTGTCGCGCAGGTAGGCGTTGAACTGGCTTGTGAACGCGTCCCCAACGACGTCTTCGATGGTCGGATCGTAGTTGGGGTATTCGCCGTTCGGGCTGACGTCGTTGCCTTGGAACCGGCCGTCGTAGCGGCCGAAGACGACGTTGTGCTCGCGAGCGGACTCTTTCTCGAAGTGCCCGGGATCGATGCAGAGTTGTTCGCGCTCGATGTAATCGGCGGCGAGCCCGGTCAAGCCGTGGATGCGTTCGGCCAACTGCCGCTTGTCGGCCGGAGCGATCGTATCGCCGGCAAACAACGCACTCGCGTACGGACCGATCGCGAACGCGCGAACGTCATGTAGAAACGGCTCCAGTTGCGGACGAGGGCCCGGTCCCGGCAGCAGGTTGTGATACCACGCGACGGCGGCCTCGGACGGCAGGTAGGCGATGCACCCGCGGGGATCGTCGGACACGCCTCCGATCGTCCCGTCGAGAAACGAGCCGATCAGCACGACGCCGTTCACACCGACGCCGTCGATCTGCAGCCGGTTGACGACATCGGCGGCACGCATCGTGCCGTACGATTCGCCGATGAGGAACTTCGGTGAATTCCAGCGCCCGTTCGCCGACAGCCAGGTTTCGATAAACTGCGTAAACGCTTTCGCGTCCTGATCGACACCGTAGAAGTCGGCCGGCTTCGCCTTTCCGACGATTTTGCTGAAGCCCGTTCCGGGCGCATCCACGAACACGAGATCGCTCACCGGCAAGAGGCTGTCGTCGTTCGTAACGAGGCGTCCAGGCGGGACGATCGTGCCGGTGTCGTTGAGCGGCACGCGCACCGGGGCGAACGAGCCCATGTGCAGCCAAATCGTGGCCGAGCCGGGCCCGCCGTTCCAGAGAAAGGTGATGGGCCGGGTTGCGGCCGGCACATTGTCGAGCAGATAGCTGACCGAAAACATCGCGGCCGTCGGTTGGCCCGACGCGTCGCGGATGACGGTCCGGCCCGCGACGGCAGAATAGTGGAGCTGCTTATCGCCGATCGTCGCGATGTGTTCCGTCCGCGCCGGAGTTGCGCTGGGAACGGGCACCGGCGACGGCGCAGCTTCCTGAGCGACGCCGATTGCGGGCACAGCGGCGAGCACCGCAGCGAGGGCGAGCGAAACGTGGCGCAGCACCGCTTTTATTTCGGCGCTCTGGGCGTTGAGTCCGTGTAGCGCCGGCCGCGCCAGGTGAAGCCCGCACCGGTGAGGGCGCACCGCGTCGAGTTCAGCGCTATCGCTGCGAACGTGCCGATCCCGATCGGGGCGAGGAACGCGAGCCGGCGCGGCATTGAGACGAACGGCGCCGAGCGATACCCGGTCGCGATGACGAGCAGCGTTGCGGCCAGCGCTTCCGCAGCTTCGGCGCGGCGGCCACGGCGCAGCGCCGCGATCGCGAGCAGCGGCGGTGCAATCGACAGCAGGCCGCAAAACGCGACGGCGCCGCCGATCGAGCGCAGATCGCCGCGCGCTCCGAGGTACATGTTCTTGGTAAAGCCGTCCCAAATCTCGCGGAACGAGCGGTACATGCGGACCCGTACGAGGTGCGTACCCTCGGCGAGCACGAGCCGAAAGCGGCCGTCACGCTTGAGCATGCGCGCGAAACCGATGTCCTCGAGGATCTCGCCGCGCAACGCTTCGTGTCCACCCAGAGCGTCGTAGGCCGCGCGCGATATCATGAGATACTGCCCGTTGGCGAGCGCGCGGTCGGGGCGCTGCGGATCGTTGATCTCATCGAGCGTGCCGCTGGCGAAGACGATCAGTTGTAAAATCGCCGGCAAGACCGCCTTTTCGGCGAGCGTGCCGAGTTCTTGCCCCGTCATGATCGACGCGGCGTCCGCACCGGTCGCACGCGCATAGGCCAGCATCGATGCGGACGCGTGCGGAGCGTGCTTGCTATCGGCGTCGGTGAACAGCAGCCACTCACCGCGAGCACGCCGCTCACCCTGCGTGCACGCCCACGGCTTCCCGACCCAGCCCTCCGGCAGTGGTTCGCCGGTGACGACGGTGAGGGCCGGATGTTCGGTGCGTAGGCCGGCCAGGATCGCGCCGGTGCCGTCGGACGAGTTGTCGTCGACGACGATAACTTCCGTGGGAACGCCGGTCTGCGCGAGCAACGAGCGCACGCAGGCCTCGATATTGCGCTCCTCATCGCGCGCCGGAACGACGACCGAGAGCAGCGGCGCGCTCTCGAGCCGCTCGACCACCGGCACGCGCTCCCAGCCGCCAAGCAGCCGCAGCGACCGCCACGCATAGTACAGCGCCGTCAACGCGACGACGTGCGTTAGGGTACGGCGCAAACGCTAGCCGGCGTGAGCGCGGGGTTGGGTTTCGGCGCGCAGTTGGCCGCAGGCGGCGGCGATATCGCGCCCCATCGGAATGCGCACGGTGCAGGCGACGCCGCGGGCTTCGAGGATCGCGCTGAACGCGCGGATGCGTTCGTCGCCGGTCGCGCCGAGCTTCGCGTCGGGCGTCGTGTTATAGGGGATGATGTTGACGTGATACAGCGGGCCGTGCATCAGACGCGCTAGCGCTTCGGCATCCTGCGGGCGGTCGTTCACCCCGTCGAGCATCACGTACTCGAAGAACACCTTGCGATTGCTTTTCGCGATGTAGCGGGCAACGGCGGCCATGAGGTCGGCAACCGGCCACTTCTTGTTGACCGGCATGATCGAGGAGCGGACGTCGTCGGTCGGCGCGTGCAGCGAGATCGCGAGGTTCACCTGAACCTCCTCGCCGGCGAACTCGTCGATCTGCGGGACGATCCCGACGGTCGAGATCGTGATGTGCCGGTGGCCGAGGCCGAAGCCGTGCGGATCGTTGAGCAGCCGCACCGCGTCCATCACGGCCGCGTAGTTATGGAACGGTTCGCCCATCCCCATGAACACGATGTTCGTGATCTTTCGGCCTTGCGCCGCGAGGTGACGCGCGAAGTAGCGCGCCTGATCGAAGATTTCCGTCGGCGTGAGGTGCCGCGTGAACCCCGCCTGACCGGTCGAACAGAACGCACACGCGTACGCGCAGCCGGACTGGCTCGAGATGCAGACCGTGTTGCGCTCGTTGAAGTGTTGCATGAGCACGGCCTCGACTTCGTTGCCGTCGTGCAGCCGGAAGAGCCCCTTGATCGTCTGCTTGTCGTTCGAGTTCTGCACCACGACGGGGGTCACCGCATCGAACGCGAACGCCTCCGCTTCGAGCGCCGCGCGCAACTCCTTCGGCAGCACGGTCACGTCGGCAACGCCGGCAACGAGCTCCTTGGTAGCAGCCCGGTAGAGCTGCTGGAGCCGGTAATTCTTCAGCCCATGCGCCCGCGCGAACGCCGCCCCGTCGGCATAGCCGGCGCGGCGCGCCTTATCGTCGATCCAAATCTCCTGGGCAGTCCGCGCAGCCATAACGCCCCATTCTATCACAGGGCCTAGTCGAAGAGCGAGCGCTGCTCCACGCCGGCGGGGGGCTCTACGGCGATGGGCTCGTCCAGGCGCTGGCGGACGGCCTTGAGGTCCGCGAAGACCAGGCGCTTGACCTCGGTCATCGCGCCGCCGGTTTGGCGCAGGATGTAGGCCGGGTGGAAGGTTGCGATCACCGGGATGCCGAGCGGGCCCTCGTACCACTGGCCGCGCTGCTTGGTGATCGAGAAGCGCTCGCCCATGAACGATTTCGCGGCCGGGGCGCCGAGCGCGAGGATCACGCGCGGGCGCAGCAGCTCGATTTGCGCGTCGAGATACGGCCGGCAGTTCTTCATCTCGTCGGGCGTCGGTGCGCGGTTCGCCAGACGGTGGCCGTTGTCGAGCGTCGGCCGGCACTTCACGGTGTTCGCGATGTAGACGTCCTCGCGCGCCAAGCCGATCGCGGCGAGCATCTTCTCCAGCAGTTCGCCGGCGCGGCCGACGAACGGGCGCCCGAGACGGTCTTCCGTTTCGCCCGGACCTTCGCCGACGCACATCACCTGCGCGAGCGGGTCGCCTTCGCCGAACACGCTGTGCGTCCGCGTGCCGCCGATCGCGCACAGGCGGCATGCATCGACGGTCCGCGCCGCCGCGGCGAGGGCCTTTTCGCGACTCGCGCGTTCGGCCAGGCTCATTGCGGCGAGGGGTCCAGCAGCACGGCTTCGCCGAACGCCAGCACGCGCGTCGAACCGTCGGCGTTTTCCGATGCCTGGAACTGCAGCCCCAGAATTCCGTTAGCGCCGGTCGCTTCGGCTTTGCGCAGCAGCTCCGCGAGGCAGTCGGCGCGCGCGCGCTCGAAATCGGTGAGGTATTCCATCGGTGCGAGCCCGATGAATGCGCCGATGCTGCGAAAGGTCGCGCGCAGTACGTTGCGTGGCCGCGTTGCCTGTCCGTAGGCATAGCCGAACGACTTCACGACGCGAAAACCGTCGACGCGCTCGAACGTGACGATGGCGTCGGGAGAGATCATTTGCGGCGCAGCGCGAAGCGCGCGGCACGGAAGGCTCCGCCCGCGACGAGCAGATAAAGCAGATAACGCCCCGTCAGCGCGACGACGAGCGCGGCATACCACAACGTGCCGTGATGCTTGATCCAATACTTGCGGCGCGACTTCTGCTTGCGCGCTTCGACGTTGTACTGCCCCTTCGCGCTGCCCATGCCCTCGTGCACGGCCTCGCTCGACGGCACGAACCACGTCTCCCAGCCCGCGTCTGCCGCGCGCTTGGCGAAATCGACCTCTTCGTGATACAGGAAGAAACGCTCGTCGAACGGTCCGATCTCGGCGAGCAGCGTGCGCCGGATCGCCAGCGCCGCGCCGATCGCCAAATCGACCCGCTCTTCCGTGTCGTAATGAAAATCGCGCAGCTTCGCACCGTTCGCCCAGCGCCGGAAGAGCGGCAGATCGCCCCACGCGCTGGAACGCAAAAACGCCCCGGCCCAGGTGTCGAACTCGCCGCACGATTCCTGGATCGTCCCGTCGTAGTTGTAGATGCGCGAACCCGCGATGCCGCAGCGCGGGTGCGCGTCCATGAACGCGACGATGTTCGCCAGCGCCCCCGGCTTGAGCTCGGCATCGGGATTGAGCAGAAATTCGTACGGCGCGGCCGTCTTCGCGAACGCGCGATTGCAGGCCGCCGCGAAACCGAGGTTCGCGCCGTTCTCGACGATCGTCACGCGCTCGCCGTAGCGCTCGCGCAAAAACTCCCGGCTGCCGTCTTCCGAACCGTTGTCGGAGATGACGACGTGGGCGAAACCCGGATCGGCGATCACTTCGGGCAGCGCGAATACGGAATCGAGCGCGGTCGTGATTTTCGCGCGATCGTTCCAGCAAACGACGATGACGTCGACGCGCGCCGCCACCGCTAGACCGCGCTCGGAGCCAGGCGCGCGCGCGCCTGCAGATACGGCCAGACGAACGGCTCGATGTCGCCCTCCAGCACGCCGTCGGTGTTGCCGGTCTCGACGCCGGTGCGGTGATCTTTCACCAGCTGGAACGGGTTGAGCGTATACGAGCGAATCTGCGAGCCCCATTCGTTGGCCCGCCGTTCGCCGCGCAGTTCCTCGAGCTTCGCCTCGCGTTCCTCGCGTTCGCGCTGCACGAGTTTCGCGCGCAGGATGTTCATCGCGACGTCGCGGTTCTGCATCTGCGAACGCTCTTGCTGCGAGGCGACGATCGTGTTCGTCGGCACGTGGATGATACGCACCGCCGACTCGGTCTTGTTGACGTACTGGCCGCCCGCGCCGCTGGCCTTGAACGTCTCGACGCGCAAGTCTTCCGGCCGGATCTCGATGTCCTCGACGTCGCCTTCCTCGATCTCGGGCACCACGTCGACTTCGGCAAACGAGGTCTGACGGCGGTGCTGCTGATCGAAAGGCGAGATGCGCACCAGCCGGTGCACGCCGCGTTCGCTCTCGAGCATCCCATACGCGTTCTTGCCGCGCACGAAGAACGTGATCGAGCGCAACCCGGCCTCATCGCCCGGCGCTTCCTCGACGATCGCGCCGTCGAACCCGCGGTTCTTCGCCCACTTGAGGTACATGCGCCCGAGCATCTGCGTCCAGTCGGCCGCGTCGGTGCCGCCGGCGCCGGCGCGGATCGTCACGATCGCGCCGTGCGAATCGTAGGGCCGGTCGAAATTGGCGGCCATCTCGAGGCCGTCGAGATCCGCTTGCGCGCGCGCGATCGACGCATCGACCTCCGCTTCGGCGCCCGGCTCGTCGCCCAGGACGTCGAGCGTCTCGGCGGCGTCGGCAAGCAGTTTCTCCAAATTCGCGATCGCGTCGACGTCCGCGCGCACGTCGGCGAGGCGTTTCATCGTCGCTTGAGCGGCCTGGGCGTCATCCCAGAAGCCGTCGCTGCGCGAGCGCTCTTCGAGTTCGGCTAGGGTGCGGCGCTTAACAGCGTCGTCAAAGCCGCACCTTGAGCGCGGTTAGGCGCTCGCCGGACTTCTCGATCGCAACTCGTTGGGCATCGCTCATGACCGCATGCGATTCGGGCCGCCGAAGATCGAGCCTTCTTCTACTCGCTCTCGGCGAGGAGCTTGTAGATCTCGCGCCGCGCACCGTCGAGGATCGTGCGTACGCGTTCTTGCGTTGACTCATCGCTCGCGCGCGCCACTTGCATGACCGCGGCGCCGAGCTTGAATGCCGCCCCGCGCAGGTCCACGCCGTCCTCGTCGTCGGGCGCGCTCGCGTCGGCCGGTTTCTTCGCGAGCATCTCGCGGCCGGCAGCGGTGATCGTGAAGACCCGCTTCCCCTCGGCGCTCTCGCCCGAAATGAAGCCGCCCTCTTCGAGCAAGGTCAAGGTCGGATACACCGACCCCGGGCTCGGCCGGTAGCGGCCGTTCGACTTTTCTTCAAGCGCCGTGATGATGTCGTACCCGTGGCGCGGCCCCTGCGCCAGCACATCGAGGATCAGGAACTTGATGTCCCCGCGCCGCGCACGCCCGCCGAAATTGCCCCACATCTCGCGGCCCATCCGTCCGCGACCAAACCGGTGACCCATCTCGGGGCCCCTTTCGTGACCAAACCATACTTTCCGCATGTATTCTCCTATCTGTTTCGGTCGCGATTCTTCGCGACCCAACGTTATACTAACGCGATATATCGTTATATGTCAAGAGCCTGCCCTCGTGTGCCGCAGGGGCTCGCTCGGGCAAGCCGGTAGAGGCACCCATGGGTGGCGAGTGGTACAGGCTCGCGCCGGCATTGCTAGCCGGCTGCTTGGTCGTTGCCTGCGGCGGCGGCGGCGGAGGCGGAGGGTCGAACGGCCCGCCCGGGACGACCGTCGTCATCGGCACGGGGACACCGCCACCGGCGTCAACGGCGTCGCTCGGCGCGGGAAGCTCGCCGCAGACCGCGGCATTCGCCGCTATCGCGGCCGGCTATTCCGGCAGCGTCACGATCCCGGCAACCGCAGGTGGAAGCGGCACGATCGCAGCGACGCTTGCGGCAAGCGCTCCGGCGGGAACGCCGGTCGTCGCGTCAACGGCGCGTCGCCCGCTCGCGATCGGCGGAAATCTGACGGCCGTACTCTACGTCGCGTTCACGGCGAACGCAACCCTGACGTTCCCCTCGACGCCGGGGTTCACGTTTTCCGGCGTGACGGTTCCGGTGGGCACGAACGCGTATGTCGGGCTCTACGATCCCACCAACAGCAGTTGGACCACCTTTGCCGGACCGGCCGGCGTCAACGGCACGACACTGACGTTCGCCGGCGTCGCGCGCCCCGTTACGTTCGTCGCCGGCGATGCGTACGCGTTCGCGGTCTTCATCACGACGCAATCGCTGACCGCACCGACGCCGGCCCCGCAGGCGACGCCGACTCCCACACCTTCGCCGTCGCCGAACCTTCCGGCCCAGTGCCCCGCAACGAACGCGCCGCAAATCACGATCGCGCCGACGGCGTTTTCGCTCAACGGCGTCGGCGCCGTCGCATACGCGAGCGTCAGCTCGACCGCGGGCGCGGTCAGCGTGGCCAGCACGGCGACCGGCACGTTCACCGTCAGCGGCAGCGGCGCGAGCTACACGCTCACCTCCGTCGCCCTCGGCAACGCCGCACTCCTCGTCACGGACGCCGCGCAGAATCAGGCGTGCGCGCTCGTCGACGTCCACACGCTCGTACTCAACGGCCAGGCCCACGCGAGGACACGCTGATGCGCCGCAGCTACGTTTACCTTGCACTTGCGGCGCTTGTCGCGCTCGCCGCCTGTTCGGGCGGAGCATCGCATGTCACGCCCGCTCCCGGCACCACCGGCGGCGTTCCGCTCACGATCTCCGTCAAGCTGCCGGCAGCGGGAACGAGCGCGGCCGCGCGCCTGCCGGCGTACGTTTCGAGCGGCACGTTCGCGATCGCCGTGTTCGCGGCGCCGAACGGCCAACCGCTGCCGTCGTCGACGCACGGACTGACGGCGCCCTGTTCGGCGAGCGCCTGCACGATCACGATCAACGTCCCGGCCGGCGTCGAACACATCGCCGTCGGGCTGATCGACGCGAACCGCAATTATCTCGCGGTCGGCGACCACCTGGTGTCCGTCATTCCCGGCGCGGCAAACAGCGTTGCGTTCGTGTTCTTCGGCATCCCGGCGAGCGTGTCGTTCGCGCTGCTCTCGGGAACGACAACGTTCACACCCGGCCTCGCGGCATCCGCAACGCTGAGCGTGAGCTTCTTGGACGATTCCGGCGCGGTCATTTCCGGGTCGGCGCCGCTCTTCTACACATATTCGCTCACGAGCAACGTCGGTAGCGCCGTCACGTTCACCCCGTCGATCTTGGACGCCGGCGTCATCGCGCCGAATTCCGCCGGGACGTCGACCAACATCGTCACCGTGCACTACGACGGGACGATCATCAATGTTCCCTCGCTCACCCTGAGCGCCGTCTCGCTCGACGGGCAATCGCAGTTGGCGGTGAGCGCCCCGGCGTTCACGTTCTCCGGAACCGCGCCGGTGTTTTCGACGATCGCGCAGACCGGTGTGAACGTGGCGACGCAGCAGAACGGCTCGACGTGGCTCGGCTACGTGCCGGCCGCCGTAACGCTGAGCAGCGGCGTCGCGGTCTCGGTCCAGTTCCCGTCCTCCATCACGACACCGGCTCCCGGCCTCACGCCCAACCCCGGCGGCTCGTTCGCGTTCCAACTCGGCAACGGGGACGCGCCGTTCACCACGTCACGCCGGATCGCAGCAACAAGCCCGGCGGTGCCGCCGCATCTCGCGTACGATTTGCCGAACGTCCCGGTCCTCGCGCGCACGGGGCTGGCAGCCTACTCGATGCATCGTTCGACGTTCTCGGCCCGCCGGGCGCGCGCGCAAGCGACCGTCGGAGCCACGCGGAACTTCTGGGTCGACCAAGCCTCGATCGCGTCCGGAACCGTCTCCCCCGTCTCGATCCCCTTCGTCTTGCAAGCCGTGACGGCGCACGGTCAGATTTGGGTCGACGCAACCCGCGGTACGCCGACGTCGACGCTCTCCGCTGGAATCATCAATCAAATCGCCGGCAACTTCGAGGCCGCATACGCGCTCGTTTCGCGCTACTACGGATCGAGCGCTTACGCCGGCAATGTCCAAGCGGGCTCGTTCGACGCAATCGCGTGTCTGCCGGGCGGGAGCACGCCGACGGAGACCTACGACACGTTCCCCATCCCCGATCCCGGCTACATGAGCGTCCTCATCACCGATCAGTCCGATCTCGGGCAAGGATTCGGCGGCTACAACTCGCCCGGCGATTACTTTCCGCAAGCCCTTGCAAACTGCTACGGCGCGGAATCGAACGAGACGCCGACGATCACGATCGGCTGGTTCAACGGCGGCTTGGCCGAGGCGCAGGGCTTCGACCTCGAGGCGATCGCGCACGAATACACCGAGATCGTCGCCTGGGTGCAGCACGCGATCCTGCGCGGCGGACAAGAAGAGCCGAACTCCGTCCTCGACGGCTTGGCGCAGATCGCTCAAGACCTCAGCCGCGGGGGCCTCTCACCCGACACGGTATATTCCGCATCGGTGTACCTAAGCCGGCCGGAAAACTACGCGCTGACATCGTTCTCAGGCTTGGAAAACGGGCAGTACGGCGTGAACTGCTCCGGCTGCTACGGCGAAACCTACTTGTTCTTCCGCTACCTGGTCGACCGGTTCGGCACCGGTATCCTCGCGACGATCGCACAGACGGCGCAAACCGGCATGGCCAACATCAGCGTTGCGACGGGCGAATCGCCGCAGCAACTGATCGAAGATTTCGCGACGACGCTCGCGGTTTCCGGCACCGGCATTTCGAACGTCGCCGCGTACAACTACACGACGTTCCCTCTGCGAAGGGCATACGCCGATATCGACGGGAACCGCTATTCCGCTGCCCAATTGACGCCGCAGCCGGCACTGACGGTAAACGCCGGCCTCCAGACCGTCGGCGTTTACCCCGGCGCGTTCGTCTTCTTCGCGTTGCCGTCGAGCGGCAACGCGGTGAAGGTTACGGACGTCCAACAAGACCGCAGCCTCTGGCTGGGCCTCGCGACGAAGTAGGTCAGGTCGCGGTTCGCGCGTGCCAACGGCCCTCGTCGAGATCGAGCAGCTCGAACCACGTCGTCACGTCGGCGCGGCCTGCCGCGACTTTCGCGTGCAGCGCATCGAAGTACGGTCGCGAATGCTCGTCCGGTCCCCAGGCGCGACGTGCGTCGTTAAACGCCGCGAGATCTTCCGGCGTCTTTCCGGCGAGCTTGGCCTTCGCCCACGCTTCGATCGCCGCATCGTCGTAGTGCAGCTCTTTCAGCTTGGCGGAGAACGTCGCGAAGTCGATGCCCAGGAACGCGAGCACCGGCTTATCGTGCGGGCAGTCGACGTCGTACTCGCCGAGCGTGCCCTCGGCGTTCGCGCGCGTTTTATCGATCATGCGCGGTAAGGAGACGATGCCCGCGAGCATCTCGTAGGGACTGCGCGGGACGGCTGTCGTGAGATCCATCAGCTTTGGATGTGAACGCTCTCGGCGATAAACGTGCCGGCGCTCCAGTGACCGCGAATGTCGACGTGCATGCCCGCTTGGAGGCTCACGCCGGTCGGCAAAATGACCGTGCCGTGCTCCAAGTCGACGTTCACCGTGCGCTCGTCGCTGACCGACAGCAACACCCGATACGGACTCGAGCTTGCGATCGTACCGGAAACGCCGCGGCGCATCGGCTCGTCGTTCGAACCATCGTAGTACGACGGAATGCCGCCCGAGTTCATCTGCGCGGCCGCAGGCAGGGCAGTGACGGCAACCGCGCCGCCGGCGCATAGGAGAGTAAAAGCGAGTGCAGCCGCACGTGCGGCGCGCAATTGGATCGGGGAGACCGTGCTTTTCATGCACCCACTGTACCCACGCATTGTGATTCGAGACGCTCGAACCACGGCTTCGCGCGTTCCCTTCATGGGTATAGCAAGAAGGCAACGCAACGGAAAGGACTCCACCATGCTTTGGACCATCATCGTCGTACTCTTCGTCCTCTGGGCGCTTGGGTTCGCAATCCACATCGGCGGCGGCCTGATCCACTTGCTCCTGGTCATCGCCGTGATCCTGATCGTCTATAACTTGATCACCGGCCGGCGCGCTTGACGCCGTGCTGACGCGTACGCGGCTTGCCTCCGCGTGCGCGGCACTAGCGATCGCGCTCGCGCCGTCGGCCGCGCCGGCGCAAACCGATTCCCCGGCCTGGGCGGCGTTCGTGCAAACCTGGGCGAACGCCGACGCGTACTCCGCAAGAATCACGATGTTCGAGCGCCGCGAAGATCGGGTTCAAAACGCCGTGCTCGATTACACGTTCAGCAAACCGGCCAGCGCCAGCGTACATTTCCTTGCCGGGAAAAATGCCGGCGCTTTCGTCGACTGGGGCGGCGGCACGACCGTCGTCGCGCGCAAGGGCAACGGTCTCTTGGCGCTCATGAAAAAGACCATGCCGCTCCACGATCCGCAGGCGACCACGATCCGGGGGGCGTCGATCGACGAACTCAGCTTTACGTCGTTTATCGCGCACGCGCTGGATACTCCGGGCGTCGTCTCGCAAGAAGCCGGACCGACGATCCTCGATATCGACACCGTCGCCGTCACGCTGATCCCGGCGAGCGCCGCGAACGACACCGGTCTCACGCGCGAGGTCATCGTGCTGTCCGTCCCGACGAACCTCCCGGTACGCATCCTCGGCTACCAACAGGAGACGCTCGTCCGGCAAATCGACTTTGCCGATATCAAGCTGCGCCTGAAATGAGCGGCGCCCTCAGGGCGAGTCGAACATTGCGGCAGCCAGACGGCGCTTTTCACTCTCGTTCGGGACGATCGCCTCGCCCTCACCCGGCAAGGAAACGCTTGCGGTAAACGGGACTTGAGCCGTGACGATGTCGCTCGCGCCCAGGCGTTCGAACGCAATCGCGAGGCTCAGTTCTTCCCGGGGCGTGAGGTCGGTTTGCACGTCCTCGTGGATGACGTCCACTAATTGCCGAACGCGCAGCAGGGTCGCCAGTTTGTTCGCGGCAACCTGCTGCGCGAGCGCATGGATCACTTGCTGCTGACGCAAGATGCGACACGGATCGCTGCACCAATCGTGGCGGAAGCGCGCGTAGCCGACGGCTCGATCGCCGTCGAGATGCTGGGGTCCGGGCTGCAAGTGAACGTGGAGATGGCCCCAGGAGTCATCGTAGTTTAACGGTCCGTTCGGGCCGAGCCGGCGGAGAGCGTCCGCGTTTTGTACGTTCACCGTCACGCCTCCGACCGCATCGATCAGGTGCTTGAGCGTATCGATACGCAGGACGACATAGCGATCGAACGGTGGAATGCCGAGCCAGCGCGAGACGACCCTTTTTGATTCGTTGACGCCGCCTTGCGACTGGGCTTCGTTAATCTTCGCCAGACTGCCGTCGGGCATCGTTGCCACCATGTCGCGCGGAACCGAGAGTTCGGCGATACGTCGCTTGTTGAGATCGACGTTGACGGCCATGATGACGTCGCTGCGGGAATGGGCCGAACTCTCCAGGTCGCGCGCGCTATAGTCGTAGTCGAGTCCCACGACGAGCAAGCGCAGGTGCGGTTTCCCGAAGAGCTCTTGCGGAGCGGGAACGATCAAGCGCGCCACCGCCTGCGCGGCATTGAGACTGCCCGGCACCTGGGGCCGTAGCAACGCCGCCGCAAACAGCGCCGAAGCAACGCCGAGAACGGGGAAAAATCGCCTCACGAGCGTCCCCCGCTACGTGCCGATCCGCATGTTGGTGATCGAACTCCAAAGGCCGAAGACCTTGAGCAACCACACCACGACCACGCAGACGACGACCAGATTCAGAATAGACTTGATCGATCCGGCCATCGGGATGAAGCGGTTGATGGCCCAGAGCAGCACGCCGACGACGATGAGGGTGAAGACGATCTGGAGCAATGGCATGCGCACCACTTACCCCGAAAGGGCGCGGTCAAGACAAGCGGCGGATCACACGCCCAGGTAGCGGTGCATCAGATCCGGTTCCGCCTGAAGTGCCGGCGGGGCTCCTTCCCAGACGACTTGGCCCTTGCTCAGCACGTATGCTCGGCCGGCGAGAGCCAGCGCGGCACGCACGTTTTGCTCCACGATCACGATCGTGCGCCCCTCCTCGGCTAACCGCCGCGTCGTGGCGATCAATTCGCGCACGATCAGCGGAGCGAGCCCCTCGAACGGCTCGTCGAGCAAGAGCAGGCGCGCATCACGGATCAGCGCGCGGCCGATCGCGAGCATCTGCTGCTCGCCGCCGGAGAGCGCGCGGCCCATGCTCGAACGCCGCTCGCGCAGCGACGGGAAGAGCGCGTAGATCTTCTCCAGCGGCCAAGCGTTCGGCGCCGTGAGCGCGGCGAGCTGCAGGTTCTCCTCAACCGTGATCGTTTTGACGATGCGGCGCGTGTCGGGGACCAGTTGGACGCCGTGCTTCGCGACGACGTGCGGACGCAGCCCGGTGACATCGTCGCCGGCCACGCGGACGTGACCCGTGCGCGGCGGTGTGACGCCCATGATCGAGTTCATCGTCGTCGTCTTGCCCGAGCCGTTACGCCCGAGCAACGCAACGACCTCGCCCTCCTCGACCCGCAGCGAAACGTCGAAGAGGATGTGCGACTCGCCATAGTAGGTGTTGAGCCCCTCGACTTCGAGCAGACTCATTCGTCGTCGGCTCCGCCGAGATAGGCATCGCGTACGCGCGCGTCGGCGCGAATCTCGTCCGGCGTGCCGTACGCGATCGTGACGCCGTTCTGCAGGACCATGATGCGATCGGCGAGCCCGAACACCACGTCCATGTCGTGTTCCACGATCACGATCGTTACGCTCGAGCGCAGTTGCCGGATCAGCGCGACCGTCTCGAGCGTTTCCGTCGGGCTCATGCCCGCGGCGGGCTCGTCGAGTAGCAGCAGCTTCGGCTCGGTCGCAAGCGCCAGGCCGATCTCGAGCCGTCGCTTCTCGCCGTAAGCGAGGTCGCCCGCGCGCATCGCGGCGCGCTCGGTGAGCCCCACCTGCGCGAGCGTGCGTGCGACCAACTCCGCCAAGCCCGCCACGCCGCGCACCGAACCGAAGATATCGGCCCGGAAGCCGCCACGCCGCGCCGCGAGCGCCGGGATCATCACGTTCTCGGCGACCGTAAGGCTCGGAAAGATCTGCGTGATCTGATGGCTCTTGCCGATCCCCATGCGGCACGCGCGCGCGACGCCGCAACCGGTGATCGTCTCGCCGCGAAACGCGATCTCACCGCTACTCGGCGGAAGCTCGCCCGCGAGCATCTTGAAGAACGTGCTCTTGCCGGCACCGTTCGGACCGATCAGCGCGGTGACCGTGCCCTCCTCGATGCTCAGCGACACGCCGTCGACGGCGATCAGGCCGCCGAAGCGCTTGGTGAGGGCTCGCGCTTCGAGCATCGCTGTCATCGCGCGGCCCGCAGGCGCTGCCACCAGGCGATCGCGCCGCCGGCGAGCCCGCGCCGGAACCCGGTGATCAGCAGCACGAAGATCACGCCGAGGATCAACTTCCACACGCCGGCAATCGCATCGACGTTCTGCAGGGCCTGACGCAACAGCGTCCACACGCCGGCCCCGACGAGCGGCCCGATCAGCGTACCCGGCCCGCCGATCACGGTCATGATGATGATCTCGCCCGACTGATCGATCGAGAAGGCCTCGGGGGGCATATAGCCCTGGAACATCCCAAGCAATCCGCCGGCGAGCCCCCCGTAGGCCGCGGCGAGCGTGAAGGCGACGAGCTTATAGCGCGGCACGTTATGCCCGACGGCGAGCGCGCGCTCGGGATTCTCGAGGATCGCGCGCAGCACCGCGCCGAAGGGCGAGCGCACGATGCGCCGCGCGATGAAGAATCCGGCGAAATAGATGACCGCGACGAAGATATACGTGCCGAGACTGGAGCTGAAGTCGAGCGCGCCGACCGACGGCTTGGGCACGCCCGGCAGACCGTTCTCGCTCCCGGTATATGCGCGCAGCGGCGAGTTCTCCATAAAGTAGAACAGCTGCCCGAACGCGAGCGTCAGCATCGCGAAGTAGATGCCGACCTGGCGCAGCGCGAGCGACCCGATCAGCGCGCCGAACGCCGCCGCGACCAGCATCCCGATCGCGAGCGCCCCGAGCGAGTTCGTCACCTGATGCGCGATCAGCAGATGCGCCGTGACGAAACCGCCGGTGCCGTAGAATGCCGCCTGGCCGAACGACAGCAGCCCGGTGTAGCCGAAGATCAGGTCGACGCCGATTCCGAACAAGCCGAGGATTAGAATACGCGTGCCGAGATCCGTGCCCGCCCCGAACGCGCCCAGCGCCGCCGGCAGCACGATCAAGAGCAGCGCCACCGCGCCTTCGACGCGCCAATCGGTACGATCGCCGACCGGTCGCAGGATCACGCTCGGCCCACGACGCCGAGCAGTCCCTGCGGCCGCACGATGAGCACGAACGCCATCGCGAGGTAGAGTGCGACCTGCGCCCAGTCGGGCGCGAACACGCTGGTCAAGCTGACGATTTCGCCGGCGATCAGCCCGCCGACGATCGCGCCGCCGAACGAGCCGACGCCGCCGATGACGATCACCACGAACGACTGCACCAGCACGCCCGTTCCCATGTCGGGATTCACCGCCAGGATCGGCGCGTCGACGAAGCCCGCGAGCCCGGCCACCGCCGCACCGAGCGCGAAGATCAGCATGAACGCGCGGCCGATGTCGATGCCGAGCATCTCCACGATCAGCGCGTCGTCGATGCCCGCCCGCACGATCAGCCCCAAACGCGTCTTGAAGACGATCAGCCATACCGCCGTCAGCGTCAGCGCGACGATCCCGACGACGTCGACGCGATACTGCGGGTACACGAGATCCGCGATCTGCAGGGCGCCCGAGGCCCACGGCGGCGTCTCCACGAGTTGCGACTGCCCGGTGAAAATCGCGCGCACCGCTTCCACCAGCACGATGCCCAAGCCGAAGGTCACCAGGATCTGGTCTTCTTTCGGCCGCGCGTAATAGTGGCGAATCAGCACGCGCTCGATCACGATGCCGAGTACGAAGACGACGGCCAGCGCCGCGAGGATGCCCAGCGCATACGAGCCCGTGCGCGTATAGGCTTGCCATCCTGCGTACGCGCCCACCGTGAACAACCCGCCGTGCGCGAAGTTCACGAAGCCCAGGAGCCCGAAGATGATCGTGAGTCCGAGCGCCACGAGCGCCAGGATCGAACCGAGCGCAACGCCGTTGAGCAGTTGCGCTTCGATCAGGTGAACCGGCAGACGAGTTTCCTTTCGGCTACATCACCGGCGGCATCTTGCACGATGTCGTCGCCAGCGGCTGCATCACGTCCTCGCCCGGGATGATCTCGACGACGTCGAAGAAATCGTCCTTGTTGCTCATCTTCGCCGGTGCCTTGCCGACGACGACCGGCACCGGCCGCACGAGTTGGTGATCGCCGGCGCGGTAGTGCACGGGGCCGAGCATCAGCGTGACCGGCGTTCCGGCTTCGAGCGTCGAGATGACGGCCGGGGGGTAGAACGTGTTCGCGCGCGTCACGGCATCGGCCCACAGGGCCATCTGCGTATACGCGATGTGAGCCGTCCAACGCGGCGTGACGCCGGGATACATTTTCTCGAAATCGGCCAGGAATTGCTTCGAGAGCGGGTAGCGGTCGGCGAGTGAAAAGTACCATTCCTGCGTGCCGTAGACGCCACCCATGATGTCGGGGCCGACGCCGTCGGGGAAGTACGTCGACACGTTCGGAACGACGAGTTTCATCTTCTTGAGGATGCCGAACTGCGCGGCTTGTTTCGTCGACGCGACGCCGTCGTTACCGAACTCGATGTTGATGAACGTGTCGGCATCGGTCGCCGCGATGTTCGTGAGATATTGACTGAAGTCGCCCGGTGATGGGAACGGCGCGACCACGTCGGCGACCGTCGTCCAGCCCAGCTTCTCGGTGAACTCGCGCATCGAACCGGTGAGCGAATGCCCGTAGCTGTAATCCGGCGTGAGATAGACGGCGCGGCGCTTCGTGCCCAGCGCCTTGCCGAGGATCGGCGCGATTGCCTTAGCGACCATGTACGCATCGCACTGCGAGCGGAACGAGTAGCGTTGACAGGCGATGCCGGTCGTGTCGTTCGAGCCGCTGGCGCCGGTCATAAACAGCACCTTCTGATCCTGCGCGGTCTTCGCCATCGCGATGACCTCGGAACTCGCCACGCCGCCGGTCACCATGATCGCCTTGTTTTGCGTGATGAATTCGGTCGCGTGCTGGACCGCGGTGTTCGGATTCGTCTCGGTATCGGCGACCTTCCACTCGATCTTCTTGCCGAGGAGGCCCTTTTTACCGCGCAGGCTCGGGATGCGCGACATCACGCCCGTGCCGTTATTCAAGTCGGTCAGCGCCAGCAGGTAGCCCTTACGCAGATCCTCGCCGTCGGCTCCGTAGGAACCGGTCAGCGGACAACACAGCCCGACGAACACCGAGCTCGCGCCCACGCCGGCCGGGTAGTTCCCGAGCGGCGCCTCGTCAGCGGCGTAACCGATCCGCAGGTCGGCCGCACCCGCCGCGAGCCCGGCGACGGCGCCCGCCGTCGTACGCAAGAAACGATCCCGGTTCAGCGTCATCGATGCAGGCCTCCTGATAAAAGTCGCAGCAGTTCGCGCCCCTTTGGCGCTTGCTCGGCCGGGCGCCTTCAAAAAGCTTTCCCGGCCCGTCGACTTTCGCGGAAACGCCTTGCGCGCTTAGGCGCCCGCTCCGTGGCAGCGTTTGTACTTCTTCCCCGAGCCGCACGGACACAGGTCGTTGCGGCCGACTTTCTCGGGCGGACCGGCCTTGGGCGCGGCCGCATCGCGGTTCGTGTGGACGTGTTCCGCGACCGCGCGCGGGGCGGGACCGAGGAGGCGCTCCGCTGCAACCGGATCGAGACGCGGGGCCGCTTGCGGGAGCAGTTCGCCCGTCGGCAGCGGCTCGAACGCCGTCGCGCCGTTGGCGCCGACGGCGACCGGTAGCGGCGCCGGCTCGGCGGGAGGCTGCTCGAGCTCGACACGCACGGTGAAGATCGCCTTGATCGCTTCCTCGGCGATGTTGCTCTTGAGGTCCTCGAAGATCTCGTAGGCCTCTTTTTCGTACTCCACGCGCGGGTCTTTTTGCCCGTAGCCGCGCAGGCCGATGCCGGCCTTGAGCGCGTCCATGATGTAGAGATGATCGACCCACAAGCGATCGATGATCGGCAGCATGATGTACTGCGATTCGATCATGCGCATGATGTCGGGCGTGACTTCGGCTTCCTTCGCCTCGTAGAAGCCGGCGGCGATCTCGACCAGCCGCTCCTTCATCGCGTCGCGGTCGAACTGCTCGAGTTCCGCTACCGCGATCTTCTCCTTGATCGGCACGATCAACGCCAGCTCGTCGAGGACTGCGGCGAGGTCCCATTCCGAGGGATGCTCGTCGGGCGGCGCGCCGTTGTCGACCGCGTCGCTCACTTTCGTGCGCAAGGTTTCGATGAAGAAGTCGCGCAGCGGTTGGCCTTCGAGCACGCGGCGGCGTTCGGCGTAGATCACCTCGCGCTGCTTGTTCATCACGTCGTCGTACTCGAGAACTTGCTTGCGGATCTCGTAGTTGTGGTTCTCGACCTTCGACTGCGCGTTCTCGATCGACTTACTCAAAATGCCGGCTTCGATCGGCGTCTCGTCGGTGAACTTCACGAAGTCCATCATGCGCTGGATGCGCTCCGCGCCGAAGAGCCGCATCAGTTCGTCGTCGAGCGCGATATAGAACCGGGTCGAGCCCGGATCGCCCTGGCGGCCGGCGCGGCCGCGCAGCTGGTTGTCGATGCGCCGCGACTCGTGGCGTTCGGTGCCGATGATATGCAGGCCGCCGATTTCGGCGACGCCTTCGCCGAGCTTGATGTCGACGCCGCGGCCCGCCATGTTGGTCGCGATCGTCACCGCGCCCCAGAGCCCCGCGTCCTTGATGATCTGCGCTTCCTGCTCGTGGTACTTCGCGTTGAGCACGTTGCACTCGACGCCGCGCCGGCGCAGCAGGTTCGCGAGCCGCTCCGATTTCTCGATCGAGCGCGTACCGACCAGCACCGGCCGGCCCTTCGTATGCTCGGTGATGATCTCGTCGACGACCGCTTCGAACTTCGCGTTCTCGGTGCGGTAGACAATGTCGGCGTTGTCTTTGCGCGAAACGGGACGATTCGTCGGCATCACGACGACCGACAGACCGTAGATGTCGCGGAACTCGCGCTCCTCGGTCTTCGCCGTACCCGTCATGCCGGCGAGTTTGCCGTAGAGCCGGAAGTAGTTCTGGAACGTGATCGTCGCGAGCGTCTGATCCTCGCTGCGGACCAGCAGACCTTCCTTCGCCTCGATGGCCTGATGGATGCCCTCGGAGTAGCGGCGCCCGTACATCAGCCGGCCGGTGAACTCATCGACGATGACGACCTCGCCGTCCTTGACGATGTACTGCTGATCCTTGTGGAAGATATGCCAGGCCTTGAGCGCGGCGTTGAGCTGATGGGTCAGCTCGAGGTTGCGCTGGTCGTAGAGGTTCGCGACGCCGAGCATTTTCTCGACCTTCGCGACGCCCGCTTCCGTGATCGGAACCGCGTGCGCTTTCTCATCGACGGTGAAATCTTCGTCCTTCACCAAACGGGGAAGAATCTTGGCGAACGCCGCGTACAGATCGGTCGCGTCGTGGCCCTGCCCGCTGATGATCAGCGGCGTGCGCGCCTCGTCGATGAGGATCGAGTCGACTTCGTCGACGATCGCGTAATGCAGTTTGCGCTGCACCATCTGATCGAGACTCCAGGCCATGTTGTCGCGCAGGTAGTCGAAGCCGACTTCGTTGTTGGTGACGTAGGTGATATCGCAGTTGTACTGTTCGCGCCGCGCGGCCGAATCGAGGTCGTGCTGGATGATGCCGACCGTCAGGCCCAGCGCCCGGTAGAGCGGGCCCATCCACTCCGCGTCGCGCTTGGCGAGGTAGTCGTTGACGGTGACGACGTGCACGCCCTCGCCCGAGAGCGCGTTCAAATACACCGGCAACGTGGCGACGAGCGTCTTGCCCTCGCCGGTACGCATCTCCGCGACCGCGCCTTCGTGCAGCGCTTGGCCGCCCATCAGCTGCACGTCGAAGTGCCGCATTCCGAGAACGCGCTTGCCGGCCTCGCGCACGACGGCGAACGCCTCGACCAGCAGCCCATCGACGGTCTCGCCCGCGGCGAGCCGCTCGCGGAACTCCACGGTCTTCGCCGCCAACTGCTCGTCGGAGAGCGCGGCGGTGGCGGGTTCGAGCGCGTTGACCCGTTCCGCGGTCTTGCGCAACCGGACGACCTCGCGCTCGTTGCCGTCGAAGAGCGTCTTGAGAAAAGCCATACTAACGTATAACCGTTCGGCACACCGCCCGGTTCCTCTTGGGGATTAGGAGTTCTGGGGCGGCAAGGGCGTACGTGCCGCGTGGTTGAGTGCGTCGGGGCCCACCCGCCGGAGCAGCTCGGAAACGGTGAGGAAGGTGTATCCGGCGTTGCGGAAGCGCTGGATCATGTCCGGGAGCAACGCGACCGTTTCCGGCCGGCCGTTGTGCAGCAGCACGATCTCGGGGCTGGTCGCGTAACGGGCGATGTGGTCGGCCAGCACGTCGCGCGAGACGTTGCGCCAGTCACCCGGATCGTCGGTCCAAAGAATCGTGTCGTAGCCGGCCTGTTGGGCCGCGACCAGCGTCTCGGGCGTGAAGCGGCCGTGCGGGGGGCGGAACTCCCGCGCGTACATCGGGTCGCGCTGCGGCACCAGACGCGTTAGGGTCGCCACGTCCGCGGAGAGTTCGGCGGTCACGGCGGCCGGATCGAGTTCGTCGAGGTTGGGGTGGGTCTCGGTGTGGTTGGCGATCTCGTTGCCGTCGGCAGCGATCGCCCGCACGAGGCCCGGATACTGCTCGGCATCGCGACCGATCAGGAAGAACGTCGCCTGGACGTGCGCCGCGCGCAGGGTCGCGAGGAGCACCGGCGTGTCGACGGGATAGGGGCCGTCGTCGAACGTCAACGCGATCAACTTCGGGCCCGCGACTTGCCCGGCGGCCTCGCCGAGGACGGCTTGCTTCACCCGGGTGTCGAGCGCCGGCTCGAGCAGCGCCTTCACGTCGGCGTCCCGCATCACGACCGCCGGCGGCTCGGGCAACGAGCGGCCGTAGGCTCGGTAGCCGGCATAGCTCATTCCGGTGGCCAGCAGGACGATGCCGGCGGCGACGGCCAGCCGCCTCATTGCGTCGCTGATGGACTTGCGGCCGGGGAAATAGCGTAATCGCGACCGATGATGACCGTGACGTCGGCCGCCGTAAGGGGCGAACCCGTCGCAGGCGCCGTGGCTTCGGCGACCGGCTTGACGGCCGCTTGCGCTAAGTGAATGTCGCTGCGGATGCGCTCGCCTGCGAACGGAATGCGCGCGGTGGCCCGGATTTCGGTCGTGTCGTAATCGAACGAGTCCGCGTTGCCGACGGTCCCGATCGCGTACCCGTCGTTGCGCAGCAAATCGGCCATCCGTTTGCCCAGACCGACGATCCCGCTGCCGTTGCGCACGTCGACCCGCAGATCGCCCGGCTTCACGCCGGCTAGCTCCCCGGCCGACGGCGGGGGAGCGACCGCAACGTAGGGGCCGGTGAAGTCGGATACGACCTTCGTGCGTTCGCCGGTATCGGGGAGCAGCACGTCGCCGCAACAGTCGAGTTCCTTATCGTCGACATACGGTATCTGGGTCGAGTGGACGTCGGCCATGTTCAGGTCGCGAAAGTACCAGCCCAAGCTCTTCATTTCGTCCACGGTGAAATTCGTATCGACGTTTCGCCGGACCACGTCGATGAGCGAAGCGATGTGGGTGAGGTCGTTGAACTTGTCGTTCTTGAGCTTCTCGATCGTGAGATGCTCGATTTGCTGTTGGCGCTTGATGCGGCACGGATCGCTGCACGCATCGTGACGGAAGCGCGCGTACGATACGGCCTGATCGCCGTTCATGTGGTACATGCCCGGTTTGAAGTGAATGTGCAGGTGGCCCCAGTTATCGTCGTAGTTGATCGTCTCGGTGACCGGGACGTCGAGGCCGCCGATCGCGTCGATCACGTCTTTGGATGCGTTGATGCGCAGCACGACGTAGCGATCGAAATACGTGCCGCGATCGTTTTGCGGCAGGCCCATGAACGAGCCGACCACCATCTCCGAATTGCGCGCGCCGCCGTAGTGAAAAGCGTCGTTGATCTTGTCCTCGTGACCGTCGACGATCGCGTCCATATCGCGCGGCACCGCGACGCTCTTGATCACGCGCGTCGGAAAGTCGAGCGCGAACGCCTCGATCTTATCGGTGCGGGCGTCTTTTGAGGTCGGTTCGTCGTTGGTGCTGTAGTCGTAGTCGAGCCCCATCAGCAGCACGTAGATGCGGTCGCGGCCGAACACCGATTGCGGCGTGGGGACGAAATAGTTCACGATCCCGACGACGGGGTTGAACGTGTGCGAGCGCACCATCGTGAACGCGATCGCGCTGGTCAGCACGCCGAAAAGGACCAACAGCCCGGTCAGCACGTACGCCAGTCGATCGTGCGCGGGGTCGTGTGGTGCGGTGCGGCGCGCTTGGGGACGCGTCTGGGGCGGCGGACCGCTGCTTCGGCGCCGGCGCGGCGGCGGGTCGGGCTCGATCCGTTTACTCACACACCCACCGGTTCGGCCACCAACTCACCGTAGAAGTCGAACGCGCCGCAGCCGTCGAGCCGCACGTCGACGAATGCTCCGGCCGGCGCGTCGCTGCAAAAATAGATCGCGCCGTCGACCCCGGGCGCCTCGCCCATCGAACGGCCGACCAGCACGTCGGTCGCGCCGAGCGCGACCGCGAGCGGATCGGTGCGCCGCAAACGCCGGCGCTCTTCCACGAGCACGCGCACGGTCGTGCCGACGCGTCGCGCCCGCGCCCGTTCTGAGGCCAGGCGCTGGGCTTCGCGCAAGCGTACGAGCCGGCGACGCTTCTCGCGCTCGGGCACCTGCCCCGGCAAGGTCGCACCGGGAGTTCCGTCTTCGCGCGAATAGGTGAAAAAGCCGACGCGGTCGAGTTGCGCACGCGCGATCCACGCTTCCAAATACGCGACGTGTTCTTCGGTCTCGCCCGGAAAACCGACGATGAACGTCGAGCGCATCGTGACGCCCGGGATGCGGCGCCGGAACTCATCGACGATCTCGAGATAGCGCTCGCCGTTCGAGGGCCGGCGCATCGCGCGCAGCACGTCGGGGTGCGCGTGCTGCAGCGGCATATCCATATACGTGCAGACTTTGGGCAGCGACGCCATCGCTTCGATCAATTCGTCGTCGATCGTCGCCGGATAGAGGTAGAGCAGCCGGATCCACTCCAGCCCGTCGATCGCGTCGAGCTGCTGCAAGAGCGCCGCGAGGCCCCCGCGGCGCGCACCGCGGTCGCGGCCGTACATCGACGTATCTTGCGCGATCAGGATCAGCTCTTTGGTGCCGCCGGCGGCAAGCGCGCGCGCTTCCATCAGGATCGACTCTTCGGAGCGCGAGCGGAACGCGCCGCGCAGTTGCGGGATGATGCAGAACGTGCACGGGTGATCGCAGCCTTCGGCGATCTTGAGATAGGCGGTCGCCGACGGCGTGGTGATCAGGCGCGGCAGAAAATCGTGCTCGGGCTCGGCTTCGAAGTCGAGGCGAACGGGCCGCTTCCCCGCTTGCGCGTCCTCAAGCAGCTCGACGATGCCGGCGTATGCACCGGTGCCGACGACGCCGTCGATCTCGGGGATCAGCGCCTGCAACTCCGTGCCGAAGCGTTGCGAGAGACAGCCCGCGACGATCAGCTGTTGGTCCGAGCGCTTACGCTGCGCGTGTTCGAGAATCACGTCGGTCGACTCGGCTTTGGCCGGGTCGATGAACGCGCACGTATTGACCACGATCGCGTCGGCGTCGGCGGCATCGGGGACCAATTCCCAACCTGCCGCTCCGAGCTTCGCGATCATCACCTCGGAGTCGACGAGGTTCTTCGCGCAGCCGAGCGATACGAATGAGACCCGCTGAGCGCGCGTCTGCGCAGATGCGTCGATGGTGATCCTCGCCGGTTTAACGGTAGTTGGTAAACTGCAGCGGCAGATCGATATCGATCCCGGTCAGCAGCGTCTGGGTTTTTTGCAAATCGTCCTTCGACTTGCTCGTAATGCGGATCTGCTCGTCCTGAACTTGTGCGTTCACTTTGAGCTTGGCATTCTTGATCGCCTCGATCAGCTTCTTGCTCTTGTCCTTGGGAATCCCGGCGCGCAGGAGAAGCTTCTGGCGCAACGCGCCGCCGCTCGCCGGCTCCGGTTCCTTGGGATCGAACGCTTTGAGATCGATGCCGCGCTTGACCGCTTTGCTCTGGATGATATCGATAACGTTCTTGAGCTTCAATTCGTCGTCGGCGAGCACGGTGATCTCTTTGTCCGTGTTCTCGATCGACGCGATCGAATGCTTGAAATCGAAGCGTCCGGCAATTTCTTTTCGCGCTTGGTTGAGCGCGTTGTCTAATTCTTGCTCATCGACGCGCGAAACGACGTCGAATGAAAACTCCGCCATGGGTGCTTACTCTCCGGTGAGGATAAAGCGGCGTTCGACAACGTCGCCCGAATGCCCGAGCGGGCCGAGCGCGCGCCCGTTCACCGTGACCCGCACCCCACCCGCGTTGCCGACGCGAACGTCGGCGACCTTGCCGGCAAACGCTTTGACCGCCCCGGTCCGGAGCGTGCCTTCGTAGGCGAGTTTACCATCGATGCTCACGCGCAGCCACGACGTGTCCGTCACCTCGACGCCCAATCCCGGCTTGAGGCTCCCGGCGGCGAGGGGTTCGTCCGTCGCGGGCGCGCTTGCGTCGGCGACCGGCGAGGCGTCGACGGCATCGGGCGCGGCCGTGATTTGGGCCGCCGGGAGGCCCGGCGGCGTGCCGGCCCGGTATTGATAGAATTCGTAGGCAACGAAGATCACCGCGACGACCGCAAGGGCGATCGCCAGGATCGCCGCGAGCGACGGGCTGGCCGTCTCGCCGGGGGTCCGCTCGACGGGCGCGGCGGCGGCCGGCCGGCTGGGCGAGCTGGCGGCCGGGGTGCCGGGCGGGACGACGGCTGAGAATCGCGCGACGGCCGCTTCCGGGTCGAGGCCCAAAAACCGGGCATAGGTCCGCATAAAGCCCCGGACGTACACCGGCGCGCCGATGACGTGCCAATCTTCGTCTTCGATCGCTGCCAGATAGACGCTGCGAATGTGCAGCCGTTCGGCAACGTCCGAGAGCGAAAGGCCGCGCGCTTCCCGCGCACTCTTGAATTCCTCCCCGAGCGCAGACACACGGAAGCCGTTTGCGGGCGCATCCCGTTCTCCTGTGCGCGAGTCAAAGGAAGCAATGTCACGAGGTGAACGCGTTGTCGCCGCAATGAGCGGCGGCGTGGACTCGGCGGTCGCGGCGGGGCTCCTGACGGAGGCCGGCTACGACGTCGTGGGCGTCACGATGAAGATGTACGCGCCCACCAAACCGGCGCACGCCAAGTCGTGCTGCGGCGCCGACGACTTCGACGACGCGCGGCGCAGCGCGCACACCCTCGGCATCCCGCACTACGTCCTCGACTTCGAGGAAACGTTTCGGCGCAACGTGATCGAGCGCTTCGCCGGCGACTACGCGAACGGCCGCACCCCCAACCCCTGCGTCGCCTGCAACAACTTCGTGAAGCTCGGCACGCTGCGGTCCTACGCGGCCACGATCGGCGCGCGCTACATCGCGACCGGCCACTACGCCCGCATCGAGCAGCGGGCCGACGGCCCGCACCTCTTCCGCGGCACGCACGCCAAGGACCAGGCCTACGCGCTGGCCCAGCTCGCGCCCGCGCAGCTGGCCGGCCTGCTGTTGCCGCTGGGCGCCCTCGACAAGGCGGCGACCCGCGCCCACGCGGCGCGCCTCGGGCTCTCGGTCGCCGACAAGACGGAGTCGCAAGACATCTGCTTTGTCGAAGGCGGCGACTACCGCGACATCCTGGCCCGCGTCGCGCCGGGAACGATGGCGCCCGGCGAGATCCGCACGGCGGCGGGCGAGCTGGTCGGCGCGCACGCGGGCATCGCGAACTACACCGTCGGTCAGCGCCGCGGACTGCCGGCCAATCTGGGCGACGGACCGCGCTACGTGACGCGCATCGATCCGGCGACCAACACGATCGTGGTGGGCCGCGAGGACGAGCTCGGTGCCGGCGGGCTGCTCGCCGACGAGGTCAACCTGATCCGGCCCGAGCGCTTCGCCGCCCCGGCGCGCGTGCTCGCGATGACGCGCTACCGGCAAACGCCCGCGCCTGCGACCGCAACCGTGCACGACGACGGCACGCTCGAGGTGCGCTTCGAGGAGTTGCACCCGGCGATCGCGCCGGGCCAGCTCGTCGCGCTCTTCGATGCCGCCGGCGACGAAGTGCTCGGTGCCGCCACGATCCGCGAGGTACGCTAATGGCCGACGGACCCGAACCGACCGCCGATGAGATCGTGGCGATCCTGTTCCGCGCCGCGATGAGCGGCGACCGCGATGCGTACGCGAAAGAACACGACCTCGATCCCAAGCTGCTCGAACTCTGGACGTTCACCCACAGCCGCGAATACATCGCGCACCTCGAGAAGCTGCTGCGCATGATGAAGAATCGCGCGGCACCGCAATGATCGAATCGCGCAGCTTCGCTACCGACACCTGGCGCCGCTTTCGCCGCTCTCCCGGCTCGCTGATCGGCGCGCTGATCGTCGGCGCGATCTTGCTGCTCGCGCTGCTCGCGCCGCTGATCGCGCATTACGATCCGCTCGGTCAAGCGCTCGCGCAGCAGTCGTTGCCGCCCTCGGGCGAGCATTGGCTGGGCACCGACAAACTCGGCCGCGACGTCTTCGCGCGCATCGTCTACGGCGCGCGGACCTCGATCGCGATCGGCTTCGTCGCCGTCGGCGTCGCGATCACGCTGGGCACCGCGATCGGACTGATCGCGGGCTATGCCGGCGGGCGCGTCGAGAACGCTCTGATGGGCGCGATGGACGTGATCCTCGCGTTCCCATCGATCATCTTGGCGATCGCGATCACGACGATCTTGGGCCCCAGCATCACGAACCTGATGATCGCGGTCGGCGTGGTCTACATCCCGCAGTACGCGCGGCTTGCCCGCTCGTCGGTGCTCGGCGTGAAAGAAACCGAGTACATCGAGGCTGCGCGCGCGATCGGCGCCGGCGTGCCGCGCATCCTCGCGCGCCACATCTTACCCAATATCCTCGCGCCGCTGTTGATCCAAGCGACGCTCGGCATCGCGACCGCGGAACTCGAAGCCGCCGGCCTCTCGTATCTCGGCTTGGGCGCGCGCCCGCCGGCACCCGAGTGGGGCGCGATGCTCAACGACGCGCGCAGCTACTGGGTTACCGCACCGTGGGCGCTGATCTTCCCCGGCGCGGCCATCACGATCTTGGTGCTGGGCTTCAACCTGCTCGGCGACGGACTACGCGAAGCCCTCGACCCCAACGTGCGCTGAGCGCGTGGCGATCTTCCTTTCGCTGGTGACGGCGATCGTCTACGGCGCGGCCGATTTTTGCGGCGGGCTGGCGAGCCGGCGCACGTCGACCGTCAGCGTCGTCGTGTGGTCGCAGGCGTTCGGGCTCGTGCTGCTCGCGCTCGTGCTACCGGTGCTCGGCGGGCATCCCACCGTGCACGATGAGGAATGGGGCGCCGTGTGCGGCGTGGCGGGTGCGGCGGCGATCGGACTGTTGTATCGCGGGCTCGCGCTCGGCACGATGGGCGTCGTTTCGCCGCTGAGCGCGGTGCTCGGTGCGTCGATCCCGATGCTCTACGGCATCGCGTTCCGCGGCGAACGTCCGGCGTGGCTGGCGTATGCGGGCATCGCGGCCGCACTGCTCGCCGTAATCTGCGTGAGCGCGGCGGAATCGGAAGCGCCGGATGCAAACGCGCAGCCCGCGCGGCGCGGGCTCTTCCCGCCGGGCGTGACCGAAGGGTTGCTCGCGGGCGTCGGCTTCGGCTTGTTCTTCATCGCGCTCGCGCAAACGCGCGCCGCTGCGGGCATGTATCCGCTGCTTGCGGCGCGCGTGACGTCGATCGTGCTGCTGCTTTGCGGTGGGCTCGCCTTCGGCGGGCCGGCGGCGATTCGCGTTGCGCGGCCGGCGCTCAGAATCGTAGCGCTCGGCGGCACGCTCGATATCGGAGCGAACATTCTGTTCGTGCTGGCAGCGCACGCCGGCATGCTCTCGATCGTTGCGGTCCTGACGTCGCTTTATCCGGCGGCGACGGTCGCGCTCGCGGCGATCGTGCTGCGCGAACGGCTCGGCCGCCTGCAATGGATCGGCGTCGCGCTCGCGCTCGGCGGCGCGGTCGCGATCAGCGCGGCGTAAAAGAAAAAGGCGCCGGCCGAAGCCGACGCCTTTCGCGGTTCGTGCGGATGACCGGCTAGTGCCGGCGGACCGCCTGGATGCGAAGCTGGCCACCGCCGATCGGCTCGGTCCAGATCTGCTTGGTCGAGATCGTGATATCCGACTGGTGCGAGAGGCCCGCGCCGACGAGACTCGGCGCCGGAACGCCCAGGCTCTTCGGGTAGGACGCCTCGTAGGCCGGGTAGTCGAACCCGACGGTTTGCACGGCGAATTCATCGCCGTCGCTCGAAAGCGGAGCGCCGGTCGCCGTCGAGTTTTGGGTACTGGTGCAGACCAGGCCGGCAGCCAGAACCTGCGGACTCACCGTCGCCGGCGTGATCTCGATGGTGTAATAGATCGGCGCCCCCGCCGTTGCGCCGACGCAGCTCACGCCGCCCGCCGCCGTCGGACCGAAGTCCGTGACCTGAATGTACGCTTCGGTGATCCCCGCGCCCAGCACGGGAAGCGTGAACGAGATCGCGCCGGTCACCGTATTGACCACCGGCTGGGCCGGTGTGACGATCGGAAGCAACGCCGCGCTCGTGAGGGCTGCATTTTGGGTTGCAGTGACGGTACCGGTGTTGCCGGGAACCGCAACCGCGAGCGTATACGTCCCTAACGCCGGCACGCCGGTTTGGAAGACGTCAAGCCCTTCCGAAATGCCGTTGAAGCCGCCGTTGTTGGCGGCCAAATTGCAGTTCGGGACCGAAACCGGGCACGCGAACGCCGGAGCGCCGCCACCCGGTATGAACTGGTTCACGTCGCCGGCCACCGCGTCGTACAGCGGGACCGCGTAGGGGGTGACGTTCGCCGGTACGCCACCGACACCGACGTAGTTGAACGGCTCGAGGCCGGAACCGAAGGCACCGCCATCGGTACCGAACGTCGTGATGTTCGGCGCATTCGGGGTTTGCGGGGTTGCTGTCATCGAGTGGGTAGCAATTTCCCCCGCGGCCGGACCGGTCGCGATGGTGGCGTTGAACCCGTCGGCCGCGCCGGCCGGGCCCACCAAGTTCACCGGGTACGTCAACGTCGGCGAACTCACCAATACGGCGCTTGCGCCCGGATTGAGCCCACCCGCCGGTTGGCGGTAGGTAACCGCCACGTTGATGCCTTGTTGGGGAACGCCCGCACCGCCATCACCGAAAATTCTGGCCGTACCGACGTTGAACTGGAGCACGTCCGAGGCGATGCTCGCCACGTGCGGGGCCGTCACGGCCCCCGAGCTGCAACCTGCCAAAACGAGGGCGGCGGCGCAGCTAAGGACTGTCGTGGTTTTCTTCATGTTCATCCTTACCTAGAGCTGCCGCTTGTAGAAGAGGTTGAAGACCGTTGGTGACAACGGTGCGAGCTGCCAGTTTCCGGTGTTCCCGTTGGTGAGCAGATACGCACCGTTCGTGAACGCATACGCGTTCGTCGGGATAGCCGCGCAACCGCGCGCCGTTCCGTATTGAGCGATGCAGGTGTTGTACCCGGTTTGCGGACCGGACACGCCGTTCGCGACCGGCTGGTAGAACGGGTTGACCGCGGGGGTCGTGCCGTTGTAGCCGTTGGAGGCCACGTCCGCGATTTGCAGACCGATGGTGTCCTTGCCGTGCTTGTATTGGAACGTGAGATCCAAGCGCACGTTCGGCGTCCAGGTTTGGCCACCGCTGTTGGGCGACGTCGGCGTTCCGCGCGTGGCGGCGATGTTCGGCACGAATTGCGAACCCGAGTAGGCCGGATCGTAGTAGTTGGTGTTTAGCTGAGCTCCGCCTTGGTTCTGGTAGCCGAGTAGAATCGGCAGACCGGCACCAAAGTTGACCTGCGGGATGTTCGCATTGACCCCGCCGACCGTCGCAGCAATCAAGTCGCCGACGTTGTACGGGAAGCCGGAGTCCAACTGGATCACCGGTGTGACGCTGAATCCGTTGCGGGTCGTGTAGGTGCCGCCGATGCGGACGCCGACCGGCGAAACGTAACCCGCGCGATAGACGTTGCCGAGCGCGATCGTCGCGGTCGAGAGCTGCGGCACGCCGTCGAACTCTCCGTTCGAGAGCGGGGGCGCAGACTGCAGAACGTTCTGATACGTGCCCGAGATGAACCCGGAGAACCCGACCGTCTTATCCGGAGTGGTCAACTGGAACTCCGCACCCGTCGTGCGGTTGAAGCCCTTCGAGCTTTCGGAGAAAATTTGCTGGCCGCCGGCGAGCGTCTTGAGCAAGCCCGAGGTCGGCAAATTCACGCCGAGTTTGTAGAACGGCGTCAGCTTGAAGGCGTAACCGCCGTTAAACTGGTGCGCCCAGCTGAAGTCGTAGTTGTTGTAGACCGACGGAACGGCGCCACCGGCGTCCGGCGCGTCGAGGTTGCGGTCCATTGCCCAGTAGAGCTGTTGCAGGTAGTTTTGGCACGGGAACAATGAGGCCGCGCCGTTGAGGGTGGTACCGCACTGGTTGGCCACCGGAGCACCGGCGAACAGCGCGGTTGCGCCCGTGAGGTTCGGCGGGAGCGCCGCGAGTGCGGCCTGGTTGCCGCCGAGAAGGCCCATCGGCGTACCGGCGAGCTGCCCGACCTGGAACACGGCCGACCGGCCGTACGACGCGCGCAGCGAGTCGTTGGGATCGAGTTGGTAGCTCACCGCGATGCGCGGGGTGAGGATCTTCGGGTTGGTTATTTGCGCGGTCCAGATTTGGGGCGGAACGTCGTAGGGGTTCGGCTGGCCCGGAACCGCGTACGGGTTGATCCAGTGCTGGTTCTGGCCTTCGTAGCGAAGACCGAAGTCCGCCCGCAGCTTCTTCGAAACCGTGTACTGGAAGCGGAGGCCGGCGCCGTAGTTTTGGAAGTACGTGCCGTGGTAGTCGAGACCGAAGGACGGTTCCAATCCGGTGCCGGCGGTCTGGCAATACACGTAGCCGTTCGCTTGGCCCAGCGTGTTCGGCGGGGCCGCGCACGCACCAGCGCCACCGGCCGGCGGCGCGAAGTCGCCGTACAGTCCGCCATAGGCGATGCCGAAGATCGGAATCCAAGCATCCCAAACCGGGTGCGTGGTTTCGTAGGTGCCGTTCAGCGTCACCGTCAGCTTATCGCTGAACGAGTGCGTGAGGTCGAAGTTTCCGCCGACCACCGGACCACCGTTGATTTGATACTGGCCGACGCCTTGCTGGACCGGGCCCAGCTCGTACTCTTGCATCGAGTAGTCGAGGCGCTCTTGATTGAAGTAGCGCACGTCGAGGAACGTCGATGAGTTGAGGTTGTTGTCGTATTCGAACTTGAGAAAGCGCGTCTGCGTGTCGAACGCAAGCTCGGGGGAAGTGACCGCAACGTTCGTCGCCGGCTGATACGGGATCGGCGCCGAATACGTATAGAAGCCGGCACCCGGTTCCGTGAGCGAGTCGAAGTTGTAGTACGGCAGCGCGTTGGGGTTGCCGGGGAACGTTCCCGCCGGGATGCCGCCGACGTTTCCATATTCCAACCGTGAGAGGTTGTTGTAGAGGACTTGCACCGATTGCGAATTGTCCTTACCGAATTTGTAAACGAAGTTATCGACCAACTGGCTGCTGTTCACGAGCGAGTAGCCGAAGTAATTGCCGTACGCGGACGAGTCCTGAGCGTGGAAGCCGTAGTACGGAGCGTGTCGATCGTTGCTGTACGAAATGTAGTTCGAGAGTTTGCCGTCGGACGTCGCGAAGCCGTATTCCGCATCAGCGATGTTCGCGAAATTCGGGCCGCCGGCTTGGACGACGAGCGCGCCGAACGCCGGGTACGTACCGCGCTTGGGGATCACGTTGATCACGCCGGCGCCGAGGCCGCCTTGGCTGGCGTCGCCGACGCCTTCCACGACCTGCACCGATTGGAGTCCGCTGTAGAGGCCGCCGCCGGCGTTCTGGCCGAGGAACGGCTCGTCGAACGAGACGCCGTCAAACTGGTAGCCGAGCTCGCGGCCGGATCCGCCGCGGATCGTCGGGATGCCGCTCTCGGTGAGCGTCACGCCCGGCGCCGACAACAGGATGTCGTTCAACGAATTGTCGGCCGGACTGGCCGCGGTCTGCGTCAACCGCGCACCGGTTACGGTGTATGAGTCGACGGTTTGCGTCGGCTGGAACGCACCGGACGCGGAACGCGCGCCGACGCGGCCGATGACCGTGAGCTTGCTCAAAGCAAACGTTGCGAGCGAGAGCGTTTGGTCGCCCGTAACGGTCGCAGCCTGCACTATAGCCGTTTGAAAGCCCGGTGCGGAGACTGAGACGACGTAGGTGTCGACGCTGACGCCGACGATCGTGAAAACGCCGTTGGCTGCCGTCTTCGTCGTATACGAAGCGGACGCCGCCGCGGCGCTAACGGTTGCTCCAGCGATGGGCTGCTGCGTCGCGCTGTTGATGACGGTACCCGTGAGGATACCCGTCTGTCCACCGGCGGCGAACGCCGGGCTGACGAGCGAGCAGACCATGCCAACAAAAATGGCGATCGCTAGAAGCGAACGCAGACCCGAGTGGATTCGCCGAATGGCGACCGCTCCGACCATAGGTGGCACCTCGTAGATTATTGGGATGGCAGGAACGGAACTAAGCCCGCGACTGCCGTCTTGGGGGGTGCCTCGGTTTGCTACTCTTACATATCGCAAAGCGAGGGAGATGCGAAGGCGGTTATCCCCAGGTACCCTTAAGGCCTTCCTAAGGGTCCCATAAGAAGCGAATCTCCGGATGCCCGGGGAGGCAGGCGCTAAAGGGTTGCCCAGACGTCCAGTTTGGAGCGCACCTTGGCGATCACGGCGTCGGTGAATTCGGTCGTGGAGGCGTGCCCGCCGAGGTCGCTGGTCGAAGTTCCCTCGCGGACCGACTCAAGCACGCCCTCGTAGATCGCGCGGGAGGCGTTGGCCGCCCGGCGGTCGTCCACGTGGGAGAGCAGGGCCCCGCAGGCCAGAATCATCGCCATCGGGTTCGCCACGTTCTTACCGAACAGGCGGGGGGCCGTCCCGTGGGGCGCCTCGGCCATCACGACGTCAGGCTTTAAGGAAGCGTCGAACGACATCAGGACCGATTCGGCCCCGGCGATCGAGCCGAACAGTTGCATGACGAGGTCGGAGAGGCAGTCGCCGTCGCGGTTGAGCGAGGGGATCACCATCGGGTCGCCACCGCTGGAGAGCAAGAGGGCGTAGGTGGCGTCGATCAGCTGCGGCTCGTAGGTGATATCGGGGTAGCGGGCCGCGGCCGCATCCATCTCTTCCTTAAGCATCCCCTCGTAGATCGGGCTGACGGTGTATTTGGGCCCCCCGAACACTTTCGCGCCGGTCTTGCGGGCGTGAAAGAACGAGTACTCGGCCACCACCCGGCAGACGCCGCGCTCGATCCGCTCGGTGCGGAAGGCGACCTCGTCGTCGCCCTCGCCCTCGCGCCACTCCTTCGCCCCGTAAGCGTCACCGACGGCCATGCGGACGACGGAGATCGGGGCGTGCATGCCGGCCACCGGTCGCACCCCGGGGATGCGCCGGCCGGTCCGGACGATCACCTTGCCGTCGATGGCCTTGCGCAGGATCGCGTTGGGCGAGCCGACGTCGTTCTTGGTCTCGGGCGTGATCGTCGCGGCCTTCAGCCCGAGTTTCGCGCGCTTCATCGCGACCGCGGCCTCGAGCACGATCTCGTTCTTCGTCGCGCGCCGCTTCTCGAGCGAGAGGTCGAAGTGTTCGAGGTCGATCGGCAGGCCGATCACCTCGGGCGCGATCACGCGCAGCGCTTCGACCAGGAGTTCTTGGCCGGTCTCGTCACCGCCGAGAACGACGATCGTGGGAGTGCTCACAGCGATCACGCTTCCGCGCCTTCGGCGGGGACTCCGCCCGCATCTCGCCAACGTCACCGCCAATGGCTCGCGTTCGCCGGAAGCCGAGCGTGACGACGCGTTGGAACTACGAAATCGCTGGGATCGTGGCCCTCGGTGCCGCCGTTCTGCTCGCCGTCGCACTGATCGTACCGCCCGCACACACCGGTCTCATCGGCGTGGAGGCGGCGCTCGCGCTGCACGTCCTCTTCGGCTACGCGGCGGGCTGGTTTCCGCTGCTGATCGCGCTGCTCGCAACGATCGTCTTTCTTGAGATCAACGTCCCGCGCATGATCGCGACGCTCGGCGGCGCCGCCTGCGCGTACTTCCTGATCGTCGATGCGGCCCTGGCCACGAACGGCGGCTGGCTCGGACGCACGCTCGACGCCGGATTGCGCGGACTGCTCGGCGACGTCGGGGCGGTGATCGTCCTGGTCGTCGCGGCGCTCGGCGTGACCGTCTGGATCACCAACGTCTCGGTGAAGAAAGTCATCGGCTGGACGATCGCGCGGCTGGCCGCGATGCGCCCGCCGCCGCGCCCCGCGCGCGTCGCCGAGGTGACGCCGCAAGCCGCACCGGGGCCGAAGTCGCTGCGCGAGGCCTTCCATCTGCCGGCGGTGCTCGAACGGCCGCAGCGGATGGTCGTCGCCCCCGTCGTCGCCGAGCCCGTCGAAGAGACGATCGAGGAAGAGGACGCCGTCGAGGAAACCGAGGAGCTCGATCTCGATTCCGATGAGGACATCGACGACGACGACTTCGATGAGGATGACGACTACGAAGACGACGATGATGATCTCGACGACGACGATGAAGATGAGGATGCGGACGGCGAGCTCGATATCGTCGAGCCCGACGTGCTGCCCGCGGTCCTCATTCCGGCAGCAGCCGCCGCCGTTGCGGTAAGCGGCACATACGAGGCGGCGCAGCGCACGTACCGGCTGCCCGACCTCGCATTGTTCGATCCGCCGCAGGCGCAAAAAATCGACGACTCGAGCCGCTCCTCGATCCTCGAGGACACGCTGGCCTCGTTCGGCGTCGGCGCCAAGGTCACGCATATCGAACGCGGCCCGTCGATCACGCGCTACGAGCTCAAGCCCGAACGCGGCGTCAAGATCGCGCGGATCAGCGCGCTGGCCGACGATCTGGCGCTGGCGCTCGCGGCGACGTCGGTGCGCATCGAAGCGCCGATCCCCGGCAAGTCGGCGGTCGGCATCGAGATTCCCAACGCCACCGTGTCGGTCGTCGCGATCCGCGAGATCATGGAAGCGATGCCCGCGCGCGGCACGATCCCGCCGCTGAACATGGCGCTCGGCAAGGACATCACCGGCCGCCCGATCTACGGCGATCTCGGCAAGATGCCGCATCTGCTCGTCGCCGGCGCGACCGGCAGCGGCAAGTCGGTGTGCCTGAATTGCATCATCGCCTCGCTCCTGGTCAGCGCGACGCCCGATCAAGTGCAGATGGTGATGATCGATCCCAAGCGCGTCGAACTGAGCGTCTACAACGGCATCCCGCATCTCAAGAACGAGGTGATCACCGATCCGCGCATGGCGGCCGGCGCGCTCTTCGAGATGACGAAGGAAATGGACCAGCGCTACGAGCGCTTCGCCAAGGCCGGCGTGCGCAAGATCGAGGAGTGGAACGCCAAGTACCCCGACGATAAGCTGCCCTACATCGTGATCGTGATCGACGAGCTGGCCGATCTGATGCTGGTCGCGCCGGGCAAAGTCGAGACGCTGATCTGCCGCCTCGCGCAACTCGCGCGCGCCACCGGCATCCACCTGATCGTCGCGACCCAGCGACCGTCGGTCGACGTGATCACCGGCATCATCAAAGCGAACATCCCCTCGCGCATCGCCTTCGCGGTGTCGTCGCAGGTCGATTCGCGCACGATCCTCGATATGGGCGGCGCCGAACGTCTGCTGGGCCGCGGCGATATGCTCTATCTTCCGATCGACGCACCCAAGCCCGTGCGCGCGCAGGGCGCGCTGATCACCGGGGCCGAGGTCAATCGCCTGGTGGAGTTCTGGTCGGCACAGGCGCGGCCCGAGAACCTCATCGAGATGGAAGTCGCGCCGATCGACGACGACGACGGCAAAGAGCGCAAGAGCGTCGATCCGCTGTGCTACGACGCCGCGCAGTTCATCATCGAGACGAAGTACGCATCGACCGCGCAACTGCAGTCGCAGTTCTCGATCGGCCACCCGCGCGCGGTGCGCGTGATGAAGCAGCTCGAGGATTTCAAGGTCGTCGGTCCACACGAGGGCACCAAACCGCGCCGCATCCTCATCGGGCTCACCGAGCTCGAAGCGATCGCCGGGCGCCTCGGGAAGAACGACCAGCAGCAAGACCTCTTCGCGTGAACGCCCGGGCGAGTGCCAGGGCGAACGCCGCGGCCCTCGCCATCGGCGCGGCCCTGCTCTGCACGTTCATCGGCTTCGGCGTCACGCTGAACCCGCCGGGCGCCGTCGACCGCGCCGGCCGCGCGCTGACGGGCGAGTTACCGTACGTCGCGCTCGTCTTCACGGCGTCGTGCTGGTGGTACGTCCTGGTCGCATTTGCGGTCGCGGGGATCGCGTTTGCGGTCGCGGTCCCGAGTTGGCGCGCGCGCGTCGCGTTCTCGCTCGTGATCACCCTCATCGGTTGGCAAGCCAGCGACGCGGTGAAGAACTTCTTCGCACGGCCGCGGCCGGACTACGGCATCCTGCACATCGAGACGTCGGCGTCGTATCCGAGCGGGCACGCGATGTTCGCGGTCGTGGTCTACGGACTCTGGAGCTATTACGTCGCGACGAGCGGCCTGCCGGCGGGGCTACGCCGCGCGCTCTCGGTGCTGCTCGCGCTGTGGGGCGTCGGCGTGCTGTGGTCGCGCCTCGCGCTCGGCGCGCACTACGTCACCGATCTGCTCGGCGGCGTCTTGTTCGGGATCGCGATGCTCGCGCTCGGGACGGCGCTCGCGCCCGAGGCTACGCGCGCACCGTCGAAACGAGCGGCGGTCGCTGCTGCTGAAAATCCGTGAGCTGCTGGTAGCGTTTGCCGATCGCGGTCAGCCGGGTTTCGGCGAACGGCGTACCTAATAGCGCGACGTTCGTGGGCAAGCCGTGATCGCCGAAGCCGTTGGGAAGCGCGAGCGCCGGTAGTCCGGCAAGATTGCCCGGGCCGATCAAGTTGGGATTGCCGCTGAACTCGGTGTAGGTGGCATCGAACGGCTTGCCGATCGGATAGGTGACCGTCGGCAGCGTCGGCGCGACGACCGCGTCGTACGCACCGAACGCGTCGTGGAGCGCGCGCACCATCAGCGTGCGCTGCCGCTGCGCGTCGATGTAGTCGACCGCGAGCGTGTTGTAGGCGATATAGCCGCCGAGTTTGTCGTCCTTTTGCTTGAGGCGGCGCGAGCGGCCCGATTCGATAAAGTCGCGAAACGCCGCCGCGCCTTCGGCGTTGACGATCGTCTGCACCGCGGCGTCGTAGGGGTAATCGGGCAACGCGACGCCGGTCACGAGGTCGCAGAACGTCGCGAGCACGTCGAGCGTCGCCTTGAAGTTGCGCGCGACGGCCGGCATGCAGCCCTTGGTCGCGTTCTTGAGCACCGCGATGCGCGGCCGGCGGCGGGGCGCGGGAAACGGGCGCTCGACCGCGTCGGGATCGGCCGGATCGGCGCCGGCGATCGCGCGCAGCACGATCTCGGTGTCGCGCGCGCTGCGCGCGAGCGGTCCCAGTTTGTCGAGCGACCAGCACAGCGCCATCGCGCCGTGCCGGCTCACGCGCCCGAACGTCGGCCGCAGGCCGGTGATGCCGCAGGCCGTGGACGGAAAGAGAATCGAGCCCGCGGTTTCGGAGCCGATCGCGAAGCCGGCCAGGCCCGCGGCGACCGCCGCCGCCGAGCCGCTCGACGACCCGCCGCTCCAGAAATCGCGGTTCCACGGCGTGCGGCCCGGTCCGGTGAACGATGCATCGGCGTCGTTGTAGCCGAAGCCGCCGGCGAGTTCGACCATCGCGAGCTTCGCGAGCAGCACGGCGCCCGCCGCGGTCAACTTTGCGACGACCGCCGCATCGTAATCGAAGCGCTGCGTTCGAAACGGCGCCGCGCCCCACGTCGTCGGCGCGTCGGGGGTCGCGAGCATATCTTTCACGCCGTACGGGATCCCGTGCAGCGGCCCGCGCACGCGGCCCTGCGCGCGCTCCCGGTCGGCCCGGCGCGCTTCGCGCAACGCGCGTTCGGGCAACATCGTGACGACGGCGTTATAGGCCGGCCCGTATTTATCGAGCCGGGCGAGATAGAGCTTCGTCAGCTCGACCGACGACAGACTGCCCTTGGTCAGCAGCCCCTGCAGCGTGACGGCGTCGGCAAACGCAATATCGTCGTCGCTCACGCTTCATCACCGCGCACGGCAAAGTGCACGTCCGGTCCCGTCTCGTTCTTGAGCGGCTTCTTCTTCGGGTTGAGCTGGGCGCCGGCCCGATTCGCGTCGATCCCCGCCGCAATCGCCGCCACCTCGGCATCGCTCAACCCCGCATCGAACGCCCGCATCGACACAGCGGCAGCGAGCGCCGCCGCACTCGGGGGCTTCGCGCTACTCGAGGGCGCCGCGCTACCGGACGACGATTGCGCCGCGGCCGGCTCCGCACTCGCCAGCGACAACGCCACGCCACCCGAAGCAACCGCCGCAAGAAACGAACGCCTGGTTTTCATCCCCCTCCATTCGGTACGCGCGCCCCCCCTGTCATTCCGAGCGTAGCGCCGCAGCGCGCAGTCGAGGAACAGCCGCCAAGCTCGGCGATTACAGCGCGCCACCAAGCTCGGCGATCGTGGCGGTCCCTCGACTACGCGCCTACGCGCTTCGCTCGGGATGACAGTGGGCCGGTTAGACTTCCATTACCACCGGTATGACGATCGGGCGGCGCTTCGAACGCTCGAAGATCGCTTTGGAGAGGCCGGCGCGGATGTGTTCTTTCACGTTGCCGACGTCGCGCAGGCCTTCGGCCGAGCAATCGTTGAGGATCGCGTTGAGCTTCGCCTTGAGCTCGTCGAGCACTTCGCCCGAATCGGGCAAGTAGAACACGCCGCGCGAGATCAAGTCGGGGCCCGCGACGACGCGCGCTTCTTCCGAGTCGACCGTGACGACGACCATCATGATGCCGTCGGCCGAGAGATGCTTGCGGTCGCGCAGTACGGCTTCGCCGATGTCGCCGACGCCGGAGCCGTCGACCATCACGTTGCCGCCATAGGTCCGGCCGATCTGTTCGCAGCCGGCAGCGGTGAATTGCAGCACGTCGCCGTTTTCGATCACGTGCACGTGTTCGGGCGAGACGCCGGTTTTCTCGGCGAGGCGCCCGTGGGTCACGAGCATGCGGTACTCGCCGTGCACCGGGATGAAGTGCTTGGGCCGCACGAGGTTGAGCATCAGCAGCAGCTCTTCTTGCGAGCCGTGACCCGAGACGTGCGCGTGGCCGCTCGAGCCGTGGATCACGTTGGCGCCGAGGCGATAAAGGTTGTTGATCGTTTTGCCGACGCTCTTCTCGTTGCCCGGAATCGGCGTCGCGCTGATCACCACGGTGTCGCCCGGGATGATGCGCAGCAACTTGTGATCGCGCACCGAGAGCCGCGTGAGCGCCGACATCGGTTCGCCCTGCGAACCGGTCGTCATCACGACGATCTGCTCGTGCGGATACGAATCGACGTCCGAGAGCTTGATCACGATGCCCTCGGGGATATCGAGGTACTTCAGTTCGCTCGCGTATTGCACGACGTTGGTGAGCGAACGGCCCAGAAACGCGACCTTGCGGCCGAAGCGCTTCGCCTGATCGACGACCTGCTGGATGCGCGGCACGTTCGAGGCGAACGACGTCACGATGATACGCCCGGTCGCGCGCGCGAAAATATTCTGGAAGGCTTCGCCCACGATGCGCTCCGAGAGCGTGTGGCCGGGCCGTTCGGCGTTGGTCGAATCGGAAAGCATGCACAGCACGCCGGCGTCGCCGACGCGCGCGATCGCCGCGAAGTCGGCCGGATCGCCGTCGATCGGCGTCTGATCGAACTTAAAGTCGCCGGTGTGGAAGAACGCGCCGAGCGGCGTGCGGATCGCCAGCGCGCACGCGCCGGCCAGCGAATGATTGATGTGGATGAACTCGGCCGAGAAGCCGCCGTAGGTGACGGTGTCGCCCGGCTCGACGCGGACGAGGTCGAGTTCGCTCGGCTTATGCTCTTTGAGTTTGGCCCGGATCAGCGCCAGCGTGAGCGGCGTGCCGACGATCGGACAGCGCGGAAACTCGCGCAAGAAGTACGGGATGCCGCCGATGTGGTCTTCGTGCCCGTGCGTGACGAAGAGGGCGCGCAGCTTGTCGCGCCGGTCGCGCAGATAGCTGAAATCGTTGATGACGATGTCGACGCCGTACATCTCTTCGTCGGGGAACATCAGGCCGCAGTCGACCGCGACGATGTCGTCCTTCGTTTCGAAAAGCGTCATGTTGCGGCCGATCTCGCCGCAGCCGCCCAGCGGAATGACGCGCACGTAGGGTTCGTTCGGGGCCGGCGGGACGACCAGCGTATCGGCGTAAGGTTGACCGTTCAAAATCTGGGGCAGGTCCTTGCTGAAAAGTGCGTCGGGCGTGAATGCCCGGTGATGACGAATATGCGATTGCCGCCGGCGCTGGCGGCGCTGACGCTCGCCGCGCTGGCCCACCCGGCACTCGCTGAGCCGGCCGCGTCACCACGCGCAACACCCACACCCCCGCCAATCGTTGCGTCCGACCCTTTGGCGCAGGAACGCGCGCGCGACCTCTATTCCGTGCGGGCGCAGCGGCAAATCCGGGCCTACCTGCGCCTGCGGATGCTCGAACTGCGCGAGGAGGACCTCGACCGGGTACGGACCGTGATCGAGTGCCGGTTGGGGGTCGATGCGCTGTTTTCGCCCCCGCCGGGCCAAGCGAGCGGGCGAGCGCCGGACGAGAAAAGTTGCCGGGAACGGAACGACACCATGGCGCCGCCTCGTTAGTATAAGCGCAAGCCTACACCACAGGAGACTGGTCCCATGAAGACCCGCATTTTCGGCACCGCGGTCGTCGGGCTCGTCGGCGCGATCATCGGAAGTTTCTCGATGATGCTCTTCGCGAGCACCCACTTCGCCAACGTCGCCGGACCCGGCAATACCCCGCCCGCCGTCAGCGCCGAGGCGCTGTCAGCGTCGTCCGGCTACAGCGACCAAGACCGGATCGTGAACGCGGTCAAGCGCGTCAAGCCGTCGGTCGTTTCGCTGCTCGTCACCGTCAACGGGACGCGGCAAATCCCGGTCGACCCCTTTTCGCAGTTTTTCGGCGGGGGTGGGGGCGGCCCGGTCATCCGCCAGCCGTTCCAGGCGCGCGCCTCGGGCTCGGGCTTCGTCTATAGCTCGAGCGGGCTGATTCTCACGAACAGCCACGTCGTGCCCAAGGGCGTCTCGCAGATCACGGTCGTGTTCGCCAACGGCGACCACGTGCCGGGGCACGTCTATTCCTCGAACCCGGCCGTCGATCTGGCGCTCGTGAAGGTCGACAATTACGCGAAGCTGCCGCCACCGGTCGTCTTTGCCGACAGCTCGCCGGGCCGGCTGAACGCGGGCCAGTGGGCGATCGCGATCGGCGAACCGTTCGAGCTCAAGCAGTCGGTCGCGGTCGGCGTCGTGTCGGCCTTCGACCGCGAGGAGCCGATCCAGGACGAAAACGGCGAGACCCACCTCTTCCGCCACATGCTCCAGACCTCGGCACCGATCAACCCCGGTAATTCGGGCGGCCCGCTGGTCGACGATCAGGGCCGGCTCATCGGCGTGAACCAATCGACGGCCAACCCGCAAGCCGGCGCGCAAGGCATCGGCTTCGCGATCCCGTCGAACATCGTGCGCGAAACCGCCGAAGAGCTCGAGAAAAATCAGGGCAAGACGATCAACGGCACCGGCACCGGTACCGGCGTCGGCTACCTCGGGGTGCAGCTCAGCGGCATCACCGACAACATCCGCGCCCAGCTGCCGAACTACCCGGCCGGCGCGGGCGGCGCGGTGATCCTCGCGATCCCGCCCAACGGCCCGGCCGCCAAGAGCGACCTCGCGCTCGGTGACGTGATCCAGAAGATCAACGACAAGCCGGTCACCAAGCCCGAAGACGTGATCTCGGTCGTGAAGGACACGAAGCCCGGCCAATCGGTCCGGCTCGAAGTCTGGAGCGCCGGCACCCGCAAGCTGATCGTGGTCACCCTCGGCGAGCAACCCGCCGACGTCTACATCCAGCAGCAAGAACAGAACCAGTAGTCCTTCTCTCGCACCATTTCCGGGTATAAGGGACCCGCAACCGCAACTAGTGTGCCAAGAATAGTGTCACAGTAGGTGGAACAATTCGCCCGATCCGGCGTATGATGAGTACGCCGCCTCGGGCGGCACGTTCCATCAAACAACCTCCTTGAGCCACGGTAAGCGGCAAGGCCCGAGCGGAAGCGATTCCGTGACGGATGGTCCACGCGGCTCGGAAAGCGAGAACCCGTTATTATGGCTAAAGTGGTCGGGATCGACCTCGGCACGACCAACTCCGTCGTCGCCGTCATGGAGGGGCAAAGCCCCACCGTTATCGCCAACGCCGAAGGCAACCGCACGACGCCCTCCGTCGTGGCCTTCACGAAGACCGGCGAACGCCTCGTCGGGCAACTGGCAAAGCGTCAGGCCGTGACCAATGCGGACCGCACGATCTCCTCGATCAAGCGGCACATGGGCACGGACTTCGCCGTCAAGATCGACGGCAAGGACTACACGCCGCAAGAAATCAGCGCGATGGTCCTGCAAAAACTCGTCAACGACGCGTCGTCGTATCTCGGCGAACGCGTGACCAAAGCCGTCATCACCGTGCCGGCCTACTTCAACGACGCGCAGCGTCAAGCGACCAAGGACGCCGGCAAGATCGCCGGCCTCGACGTGCTGCGCATCATCAACGAGCCGACCGCGGCCGCGCTCGCGTACGGCCTCGATAAGAAGGGCAACGAGACGATCCTCGTGTTCGACCTCGGCGGCGGCACGTTCGACGTGTCGGTGCTGGAAGTCGGCGACGGCGTCTTCGAAGTGAAGTCGACCAACGGCGACACGCATCTCGGCGGCGACGACTACGATCATCGCATCGTCGAGTTTCTCGTCGGCGAGTTCCGCAAGGAACAGGGCATCGACCTCAGCGGCGATCGCCAAGCGATGCAGCGTCTCACCGAAGCGGCCGAAAAGGCCAAGATCGAGCTCTCGGGCACGGTCCAGACCGACATCAACCTGCCGTTCATCACGGCCGATCAGAACGGTCCCAAGCACCTCGACGTCAAGCTGACGCGCGCGAAGTTCGAAGAGCTCACCGCCGATCTGACGCAGCGCTGCGTGCAACCGTTCAAGAGCGCGCTCGCCGATGCGAAGCTCGACGTCTCGCAAATCGACGAGATCGTCATGGTCGGCGGCTCGACCCGCATGCCCGTGATCCAAGACCTCGTGCGCAAGCTGACCGGCAAGGAACTCAATCAGTCGGTCAACCCGGACGAAGTCGTGGCGATCGGCGCCGCGATTCAGGCCGGCGTGCTCGCCGGTGAAGTCCGCGACGTCGTGCTGCTCGACGTGACCCCGCTCTCGCTGGGCCTCGAGACCCTCGGCGGCGTGTCGACCAAACTGATCGAACGCAACACGACGATCCCGACGCGCAAGACGCAGGTCTTCACGACGGCCGAAGACGGCCAGACCTCGGTCGACATCAACATCCTCCAAGGCGAACGCGAAATGGCGGCCGACAATAAGTCGCTCGGACGCTTCCGCCTCGAAGGCCTTCCGGCCGCGCCGCGCGGCGTACCGCAAGTCGAAGTGACGTTCAACATCGACGCGAACGGCATCGTCAACGTCTCGGCCAAGGACCTCGGCACGGGCAAGGAACAGCAGATCACGATCACCGCCTCGACCAACCTCTCCAAGGAAGAAGTCGATCGCATGGTGCGCGACGCGGAAGCGATGGCGGCCGCGGACAAGGCCAAGCGCGAAGAAGCGGAGATCCGCAACAACGGCACCTCGCTGATCTACTCGACCGAGAAATCGCTCAAGGAAGTCGGCGACAAGGCCGACGCCACGACTCGCGCCGACGTCGAAGCGGCGTTGACCGAGCTTAAGGCCAAGAGCGAGAACGGCACGACGGCCGAGATCAAGGCCGCGACCGAGAAGCTCCAGGCCGCCTCGTACAAACTGGCCGAAGCGCTCTACAAGACGACCGGCGGCGATGCGGCCGGCGCGTCGACGAACGGCGCCTCAACCAATGGCAACGGTGCGACGCACGACGGCGCCGCGCACGACGGCGCGGCTCCGGCCGACGACGTCATCGACGCCGAGTTCAAAGAAGCCAAATAGCGGGGTCTCATGAACGACGACCTCGCCACCGACTTCTCCGCGACCGAGCCGTTCATCACGAACGGCTCGGCGTTCGACGCACGCGCGACGGACGACGAACTCGCGGCCGCAAAAGCCAAAGCGGAGGAGAACTACAACAAGTTCCTCTATGCGATGGCCGATTTCGAGAACTACAAGAAACGCGTCGAGCGTCAGCTCGGCGAGATCTCCTTGGCCGGCAAGAAGTCGGTGCTCAAGAAGATGTTGCCGGTGCTCGATAACCTCGAGCGCGCGTTAACCTACGATCCCGGCAGCGAAGGGCTGCGCGGCGGCCTCGCGGCCACCCTGCGCAGTTTCGAATCGGTGCTCGAGAGCGAGGGCGTGAAAGCCGTTCCGCTCAAGGGCGCGCCGTTCGATCCCAAGTTAGCGGAAGCGATCGGCACCCGCGCCTCGTCGGAAGTTCCCGAGGATACCGTCCTCGACGAAGCGGCGCGCGCGTACGTGATGGGCGACGACGTCTTGCGCGTCGGGCAAGTCATCGTCGCGAAATCCGAGTAAGGCGACAGCCCGATGGCCGTCAGCTATAAGGATTACTACGCGATCTTGGGCGTGCCCAAGAACGCGGCGGCGAAAGACATCAAGTCGGCGTACCGCAAGCTCGCACGCAAGTGGCACCCCGACGCGAATCCCGAGAACCAGAAAGCCGCCGAGGAAAAGTTCAAGGACATCTCCGAGGCCTACGAGGTCCTCGGAGATGCCGAAAAGCGCAGCAAGTACGACGTGCTCGGTTCCGATTGGCAGCGGGCCGCGCAGCAAAACGCCGGCCGGGGCGCCGGCGCCGGCGCAGGCGCCCCGGGTAGCGGCGCTGGTTTCAGCGGCGCGAACTTCGGCGAGGGCAGCGGCTTCTCGGATTTCTTCGACATGTTCTTCCAGAACATGGGCCGCCGTCCGGGCGGGCCGGGTGCGGCGGGTTTCCGCCAGCCCGGCGCGCAGCGTGGCGAGGACCTCGAAACGACCCTCGACCTCACGCTGAACGAAGCCTACAGCGGCGGCGCGAAGAACGTCGCGCTGCAAATCGAGGACAGTTGCCCGCGTTGCGGCGGCAGCGGCACGACCAATAACCGCGTCTGCACCGAGTGCGGCGGCCGCGGGCGCGTGGTGCAGACGAAACGCTTCGACGTGTCGATTCCCAAGGGCGTGCGCGAAGGCCAGCGCATTCGCTTGACCGGCCAAGGCGCGGCGGGTCCGCATAACGGGCCGCGCGGCGATTTGTACTTGATCGCGCACTTCCCCGAGGATCAGCGTTGGGAGCGGCGCGGTGACGACCTCTACATCGACTTACCGGTGAGCATCTACGATCTCGTGCTGGGCGGCAGCGTCACGGCACCGACGATGACGGGCGAGGTCACGATGACCGTCCCGGCCGGCACGCCGAGCAACAAGTACATGCGCCTGGGCGGCAAAGGCATGCCCAAGCTCAAGAGCGAGGGCAACGGCGATGAGTACGTGCGGCTGATCGGCACGGTGCCGACCAACCTCAGCGACAAGGAAACGAAGCTGTTCAAAGAGCTCGCCGCCCTGCGCAACGGCAAGAAATAGCGCGCCGCCGGGCGGCGTCAGATCCAGCGGCGGCTGCGGAAGAACGCGAACAGGATCGCGAGCGTCACCACCTGCGAGCCGACCCCGACCCACCAGAAAATCTGCGGGCTGACGATGTTGTTGACCATCCAGCCGAAGTTCTGACCGAAAAATCCGGTGATGTAGGTCAACGGCAGAAAGATCGTCGCGATGATCGTCAGCTGCTTCGAGACCTCGTTCTGCCGGTGCGACTGCGTGGCGAGATGGATATCGAGCGTGCTGTTCACGAGGTCGCGGGTGATGTCGATCTGCTCGATCGCCCGCAAAACGTGGTCGTGGACGTCGCGGAAATACAGCGCCAGTTCCGGTTTGAGCGGCGCGACCTCGGTGTGCGTGAGGCGCAAGAGGATCTCGCGCATCGGCGCCACGATCGAACGGAACAGCGTCAGCGAGCGCTTGAACCGGAAGATCTCGCGTTCGGTCCGCTCGAGGAAGCCCTCGTTTTCGAACAGCGTCGATTCGAGGCGGTCGAGCCGCGTCGTATAGAGCTCCGTCACGGGGAAGTACCCGTCGACGATCGAGTCGAGGACGATGTACAGCAGCCCTGTCGAGTCTTGCGGGACGCTGAGTGAGGTCTGCCGGCGGCGGTCGATCTCGTCGAGCGAGTAGACGGGGTAGGCGCGCAAGGTGATGGCGTACGATTCGCCCGCAAGAACCGCGATTTCGTGCGTGATCAACGCGCCTTCCGCATCGAGGGTCGCTGCGTGAGCGATCACGAGGACGTAGCGGTCGAAGAACTCGATTTTCGGGCGCTCGTGCCAGAGCAGGGCGTCTTCGATCGCGACCGGATGGATGTCGAACTCGCGCTGGAGGAGGGCCAGATCGGCCGGCGTCGGCTGGGCGATGTCGAGCCACACGAAGCCGTCGCGCTTCGCAAGCACGTCGCTGATCGCATCCAGGTCGTCGAGTGTTGCCGGCGCGGTGCCGCGATCGTACACCGTGCACCGGATCGTCCGGTCACGGCCATAGCCCGGCACGTCGACCAGCGGCTTGCTCATGGCGCACACGTCCGCCACGCTCGCGTCCGGCACCTTCGCCCGAGCCGCGAACCCCTCGCACGATGCCGGGGTTGTAGCCGGTGATGCTAGGCGGTGGCCCTCCCCACATGATGTGGTCGACGATGTTCAACCCCCAGAAGCCCGAGCTGAAACGCAAGGTCGAATGGCGGCGGTTGGGCGCGTTCTTCCTGCCCTATTGGCGCCAAGAGCTCTTGGTGCTGATCTGTATCCTGATCGGCTCGCTCGTCGGGCTGCTCCCGCCGTTGTTCGCAAAGTGGATCATCGACGACGCCCTGCCGCAGCGCTCGATGGGGCTCGTGGGCTACAACGTCGCGGGGATGGTGATCAGCGCCGTCGGCAGCGGAGTGCTCGGCGTCTATCAAGGCTATCTGAACTCGCTGGTCGGCGAGGGGATCATGCGCGACATCCGCACGACCCTCGTCGCGCACCTCCATACGATGCCGCTCTCGTTCTTCACCGGGACGAAGACCGGCGAGATCATGAACCGCGTTTCCTCCGACGTCGACAACATCGACAACGTCGTGACGGGCACGCTGGTCTCGATCGTGACCAACGTCGCGACGATGGTCACCACCGTCGCGACGATCTTCGTACTCGACTGGCGCCTGGCGATCGTGTCGCTGGCAATCATCCCGCTGATGATCGTTCCGCTCTCGCCGGTCGGGCGGCGCATGTACGATATCCGCAAGCTGACGCGCGTGAAGCGCGATGAGATCGAATCGATCACCCAGGAGACGCTCTCGATCTCGGGCATCACGCTCATCAAGTCGTTCGTCCGCGAGCCGTTCGAGCGCGCGCGTTTCTACAAGACCGGCACCGAGCTGATGGGCCTTGAGATTCGCCTGGCGATGGTCGGACGCTGGTTCATGGCCTCGATCAACGCGATGGTGATCATCGGCCCGGCGCTGGTCTGGCTGGCCGGTGCGTGGCTTGCGATCCACGGCGGCGTGACGGTCGGAACGATCGTCGCGTTCGTCGGCTACCTCGGGCGGCTGTACACGCCGGCCTCGGCGCTGGCGGGCGTTCAAGTGCAGATCGTCAGCGCGCTGGCCGTGTTCGAGCGCATCTTCAACTACCTCGACATGAAGCCCGAAGGCGACGTGAAGCCCGGCGCGACCGTGCTCGGCAACGTGCGCGGCGACGTTCGCTTCGACGACGTGTACTTCAACTACAGCGAAGACCGCACGGCGCTCGACGGCGTGAGCTTCCACATCGCGCCGGGGCAGATGGCGGCATTCGTCGGTCCGTCGGGCGCCGGCAAGACGACGATCACCCAACTCGTCCCACGCTTCTACGATCCACAGCGCGGTAGCGTACGCATCGACGACATCGACGTCCGCGAGGTAACGCTGGAGTCGCTGCGCGCGAACATCGGCATCGTCACGCAGGAGACGTATCTCTTCCACGACACGATCGCCGCGAATCTCCGCTACGCCCGCGAAGACGCGACCGACGAACAGATGATCGCCGCCGCCAAGGCCGCGAACATCCACAACTTCATCGCGAGTTTACCGGCCGGTTATGATACGGTCGTGGGCGAGCGCGGCCACAAACTCTCGGGCGGCGAGCGCCAGCGCCTGGCGATCGCGCGCGTCCTGCTGAAGAACCCGTGCATCCTGATCCTCGACGAAGCGACGAGCGCGCTCGATTCGAACAACGAGTCGCTGATCCAGGAAGCCCTCGTCCCGCTGATGCAGGGCCGTACGAGCCTCGTGATCGCCCACCGCCTCTCGACGATCCTCAACGCCGACGTGATCTTCGTCGTGGAAGGGGGCAAGATCGTCGAATCCGGCTCCCACGACGACCTCATCGCCCGCGACGGCGCCTACGCCCAACTCTACTGGAAACAATTCCGCGAACGCGAAGCAGAGCCGGCGTCGGCCTGAAGCCCTGCGGTACTGCGCACCGCAACAAAGGATGGAGCATCTCTCCTTCGGAGAGCCGCTCCCGCGTTGAATTTTGTCCGAAGGCTAGCGCGCGCCCCGTTTGTCATCCCGAGCAAGCGCCGCAGGCGCGCCGTCGAGGGACCGCCTCAATCGCATTCCTTGGGGGACCGCCACAATCGTAGAGTTTGGTGGAGCGCTGCAATCGCAATGCTTGGTCGCGGTCCCTCGACGGCGCGCCTGCGGCGCTTGCTCGGGATGACAAGGGGCGTGCGCCGCGCGCAATTACGCGGGGCGTGCGCCGCGCGCAAGTACGCGAGGCGTGCACCGCTCGTAATCACAAACTTTAACGCACGGAGCGGCTCTCCGTAGGAGAGGCGCTCCATCCTTTGCTATGCGGGCGCGCCCTTCGCCGCTAAGCGTCTACCGCCGCTGGTCGATCGCTTCCAACGAAGCCAGGTTGTCCAGCGCGCTGAGGTCGCCGGGGTCGAGGTTGAGGTAGCGGGCTCGGGCGACGCGGCGCATGACTTTGAGGTTGCGCGTTTTGGGGAGGTCGTCGACGAAGGCGATTGCTTTCGGACGGAGCGACTTGCCCATGACGCGGTCGCACAGCGCGAAGAGTTCCGCGCGTAGTGCATCGCCTTCGGACGCGTGGTCTTTGGCAACGGCCAGCAGGACGACGACATCGCCCTTGACGTCATCGGGGATCGCGATGGCGGCGGCTTCCTTGATTGCGGGGTGCGAGACGATCGCGCTTTCGAATTCCGCCGGGCCCACGCGCTTGCCGGCGACGTTGATCGTGTCATCGCTGCGGCCGCGGATGTACCAGTAGTCCGCGCCCGCCTCGGTTTCCACGATGCACCAGTCGCCATGGACCCACGTGTCGGGAAAACGCTCCCAGTACGCCGCGAGGTAGCGCGCGTCGTCGTCGCTCGCCGGCGAGCCACCCCAGAACGATTGCGTCATGCCGGGCCACGGTTGCGTGAGCACGAGTTCGCCGACTTCGCCGCGCACCGGATGGCCGGCGGTATCGTACACGTCGGCGATCATGCCCGGGATCGGGCCGTGGAAGCTGTTGGGCACGAGCGGCATTGTCGGGAAGCAGCCCAGGATACCGCCGCCGATCTCCGTTCCGCCGCTGTAATTGATGATCGGCGCGCGACCGCCGCCGGCGTGCGTGAGGAACCACTTCCAGGGCTCGGTATTCCAAGCTTCGCCCGAACTCGCGAGGATGCGCAACCGCGAGAGGTCGTGCTTGCGTGGCGGTTCGTCGCCATGCACCATCAGCGCGCGAATCGCGGTCGGCGCGATGCCGAGATGGGTCACGCGATGCTCGTTGCAAATCTTCCACAACCGGTCGGGGCCCGGGAAATCCGGCGTGCCCTCATAGAGCACGATCGATGCGCCGAGGCCGAGCGAACCGAACACGAGGAACGGTCCCATCATCCAGCCCATGTCGGTGTACCACAGCATGCGATCGCCGGGCTTCACGTCCATGCATAGATACTGGTCGATCGCGTTCTTGATCGGGAAGCCGCCGTGGACGTGGTTCACGCCCTTCGGTTTGCCCGTCGACCCCGACGTATAGAGCAGCATCACGCGATCGTTGGCCGACGTGCGCGCGTACGTCGCAAGCGGCGTTGCCGCCGCAACGGCCGCGCGCCACGATACGTCGCGCCCGGCTTGCATCGGCACGTCGATTCCGGCGCGGTCGAACACGAACACCGTCGTCACGCTCGGCGCGCCCGCCAGCGCTTCGTCGGCGACGCGCTTCATGTCGACCGGCTTGTTGCGCCGCAGCACGCCGTCGACCGTGAGCAACACTTTTGCGCCCGAATCCGCCAGCCGAGCCGCGAGGGCGTCGGGGCCGTAGCCGGAAAACGCCGGCACCGCGACCGCGCCGATGTAGGCAATGGCGAGCAGCCCAATCGCCGTCTCGGGGATCAAAGGCATGAAGATGCCGACCCGGTCACCGTGCCCGACGCCGGCCGACTGCAGCGCGGCGCCCAGACGCGCGGTCGCGTCGCGCAGCTCGGTAAAGGTATACCGGCGGACGCTACCGTCCTCGCCTTCCCACACGAGCGCTTCCGCCGCGCCGCGGCCCGCGTCGACGTGCCGGTCGAGGCAGTTCGCGGCCGCGTTGTAGCCCGCGCCGACGAACCAACGCGCGAACGGCGTGCCGCGCGAACGGTCGAGCAACTGCGTCCACGGAGCGTCCCAGCGCAAATCGAGCGCACCGATGAGGTGCGCGTAGAAGCCGGGCAGGTCGCCCGCAGCCGCCGCGAGCAGGCCGGCGTAGCCGTCGACGCCCAGCGAACGCGCGAACGCGGTGACGTTGGCCGCCGCGATCTGCTCCGGCGTCGGGGTCCAACGCTCGAGCGTCGCCGCATTCGTCATGGTCGCGCGGGTTCCAGGGATGCGCCCGGCGGCCCTCGGTGGAAACCTCTGCCATGACCACCGTAGCGGGGACCCCGGCCCAAGACGACGACGAGGCGCTGATCCTCGAGATGGTCCGCGAGCTCGTCGCCGAGAAGGTCGCGCCGCGCGCGGCCGAGATCGACGCGACCGGCGAGTTCCCGTGGGATATCCAGAAGCTCTTCGCCCAGAACGATCTCTTCGGCATCCCGTTCCCGGCGGAATACGGCGGGCTCGGCGGCACCTTCCGCACGTACGTGAAAGTCGTCGAGGAAGTCGCGAAGGCGTGCGCCTCGAGCGCGCTGATCATCGCGGTGCAAGAACTCGGCGCGCTGCCGATTCTCATCGGCGGCACCGACGAACAGAAGCGCCGCTTCATCCCCAAACTCGCGAGCGGCGAGTGGGTCGCCGCCTACGCGCTCACCGAGGCCGGTTCGGGCTCTGACGCAGCGGGGTCGATGCGCACGCGCGCACGCCGCGATGGCGACGATTACGTCCTCGACGGCACGAAGATCTGGATCACGCAGGGCAACATCGCGAACATCGTCACCGTTTTCGCGGTCACCGATCCCGAGAAAGGCGCGAACGGCATCAGCGCGTTCGTCGTCGAGCAAGGCACGCCCGGCTTCACCGTCGGCAAGCTCGAGAAAAAGATGGGCATTCGCGGTTCGCCGACCGTCGAGCTGCTGTTCGAAAGCTGCCGCGTACCGGCGGCGAACATGCTGGGCGCCGAGGGCGAGGGCTTTAAAATCGCCATGAAGGTGCTGGATAAATCGCGTCCCGGCATCGCCGCGCAAGCGCTCGGCATCGCGACCGGCGCGCTCGAATACGCGACGAACTATCTCAAGGAACGCGTCGCCTTCGGCAAGCCGCTCTCGCAACAACAGGGCTTGCAGTTCATGCTTGCCGACATGAAGACCGAAGTCGAAGCGGCACGCCTGCTGCTCTATGAAGCGGCGCGCAAATGCGACGAGGGCGCGCCCGACATCACGACCTGGGCCGCGATCGCGAAACTTAAGTGCGGCGATGTGGCGATGAGCGTCACGACCGATGCCGTGCAGCTCCTCGGCGGTTTCGGCTACTCCACCGAATACCCGGTCGAACGCATGATGCGCGACGCGAAGATCACGCAGATCTACGAGGGCACGCAGCAGATCCAGCGCATCGTGATCGCGCGTTCGATGGTCGGCCGCCCACCCGCGCGCGTCGACGGCAAATAAAGAAGCACGCAGCGAACGCTGCGTGCTTCGAATCAACGAATAAGTTCGAATAAAGGAACGGTTACTTCTTTTTCGGTGCCTTCTTCGCGGTCTTTTTCTTCATCGCTTTTTTCTTAGCTGCCATGGAACGTCACCCCCTTCCCGGTAGATTCTGCCGAAAACACCCTCGTCCATAGAACGAAAGTTCCCCGCCGTCCGTTCTCCGCTGCCTGGACCGGACCTTTTCCCCGCGAGGGCCGATTCGGCAAGGGGTCGCCAACGCCGGGATGCGCCGCCGTCCTATGGAAGCGGGGCTCGATGCCGATCATTGAAACGCGGGCGCTCCGGAAAACGTTCCGCTCCGTGCGGCGCGGCGAAGGGCTGGCCGGGGCGATCGGCGCCCTCTTCTCGCGCACCTACGACGAGCGGGTCGCGGTCGACGACGTGACGATGGCGATCGGCGAAGGCGAGCTGGTCGGCTACATCGGGCCCAACGGGGCCGGCAAATCGACCACGATCAAAATGTTGACCGGCATCCTGGTCCCGACCTCGGGCACGATCGAGGTCGCCGGCATCGTCCCCCACGAGCAACGCCGCCGGAACGCCAAGAACATCGGCGTTGTCTTCGGCCAGCGGACGCAGCTCTATTGGGACTTGCCGCTGCGCGAATCGTTCGAGCTGCTGCGCTCGATCTACGGGATTCCGCGCGACCGCTTCCGCCGGAACCTCGACCACTTCACCGAGATCCTGGCGCTCGACGAGTTCATGGGGACCCCGGTGCGCCAGCTCTCGCTGGGGGAACGGATGCGCGGCGACTTCGCCGCGGCGCTGCTGCACGATCCGCGCATCGTCTACCTCGACGAGCCGACGATCGGGCTCGACGTGGTGGCCAAGGAAGCGATCCGGACGTTCATCGCCGAGATGAACCGCCGCGGCACGACCGTGATCCTTACGACCCACGACTTGGCCGACGTCGAGCGCTTGTGCAGCCGGATCGTCCTGATCGACAACGGCACCATCATCTACGACGGCTCGGTCGAGCGGCTGCGCGATGAATACGGGACCCACCGGACGTTGATCGTCCACCTCACGGAGCCGCAGCCGGACTTCGCCGTCGAGGGCGTCGAAGCGGAATCCGACGATCCGCTCACGGTGCGCCTGCGCTTCGACCGGCGCTCGCTCACGGCCGAGGCCCTGATCCGGCGCGTCACCGAGCGCTACGCGATCACCGACGTCGCGATCAACGAGCCCGAGATCGAGGACATCGTGCGGCGCATCTACCTCGAAGGCTATCACCAGCCGCCGGCGCGCTCGACCTGATGCTCGAAGCCTACGTTCAGTTCGCTCTCAAGGCGATCGCGCGCGAAGCGACGTACCGCTTCGAAGTCTTCACCAGCATCGCATCGCTCGCGGTGCGCGTCTACCTGCTGCGCGTGGTGTGGGTCGCGCTCTACGCCCACAACGCCGCTCCGCAGGGCGTCGCGCTGCACACGATCATCACGTATTCGACCATCGCGCTGCTGATGGGCCTCGTGCTCGACATCGATCAGACGCGGCTGCTGCACGATAAACTTCACGACGGCAGCATCGTCGTCGACTTCATGAAGCCGATCAGCGTGCCGCTGTACTTCTTCAGCGACGGCACGGGCGAAGTGCTCTTCCACGCCGCCCTGATCGTGCCGTCGCTCGCGCTCGCGGCGTTCATCGTCCACATCGATATCCCGTCGGCTGCGGTACTGGCCGCGTTCGCGCTGAGCTTCTTCCTCGGCTATTTCGTCGGGTTCTTTCTGAACTTCATCCTAAATTGCATCGCATTCTGGACGCTCGAGATCAGCGCCGTGCAGCTGATCGTGACGTGGGTGACCGACCTGCTCGGCGGCCAGATCGTGCCGCTCGTCTTTTTCCCAGCGGCACTGCAGGGCGCGATCTTCGCGCTGCCGTTCGCGGCGATGTACTCCACCCCGCTGCTGATCTACGTCGGCCGCATCCCGCCCGAAGGATACGCGAGCGCCATGGGCTTGCAGGCGCTTTGGATCGTGATCCTCGGCGCGGCGGCGGCGCTGATCTGGCGCGCCGGCGCCCGGCGCGTGATCGTGCAGGGCGGCTGACGATGTTCGACGTCTACCGCACGTACTGGCGGATCAACCTGCTAACGACCCTGGAGTACCGGGCGAACTTTTTGCTGTGGTTTGGCTTCACGTTCGTCTACCACGGCTCGGCGGTTGCGGCGCTCTGGATCATGCTCAACAACTTTCCATCGATGCAGGGCTGGGATTTTCGCGACATGGCCTTCCTGTACGGCTTGTGGATGGTCGCGCACGCGCTCAACGCGACGTTTTTTTCGACCGTCGACCAAATTCCGGAGTGGATCCACGACGGCGAGTTCGATCGCTTCCTCGTGCGCCCGCTCGACGCGCTCTATCAGGTCATCACGACGCCGGGGCAAGTCTTTCCCGACGAACTCTTACTCGCGCTCGCGTTTCTGACGGTGGCGACCATCGCCGGCCACCTCGCCGTGACCCCGCTCTTCATCGTGCTCGTGGCCCTCGTCGTCGCCGGCGGCGCGCTGATCGACTTGAGCATCAACCTGCTGATCTCGACCGCGGCGTTCTGGTTCGTGCAGGTCGACGCGCTGCGCTGGATCGCGCTGCAGTTGGAGCAAGAGTTCACCCGCTATCCGCTCACGATCTACTCGCGCGGCGTGCGGCTGCTGCTGGCCTTCGTCATCCCGTTCGGCTTTATGAACTTCTTCCCGGCCACGTACTTCCTGCACAAGACGTCCAACGGGCTCGGCCTGCCGACGGCGATCGGCGCGCTCACGCCGCTGATCGGGATCGTCTTTCTCGCGGTCGCCTACACGTTCTGGCGCGCCGGGCTGCAGCGCTACCAGGGCGTCGGGCACTAGACCTAGGCTGGGAGCGGTCTGCCCTCGGCGGCCGCGCTGCGATAGCGCGCCAGTTCGATCGCGTTGAGGGCGATCGACGCGTTGGCCATCACGTGGATGAGGGCGGTCCGCTCATCCGGATCGAGGTCCAGCCCGCTGACGCTGTGCCCGTACAGCACGAGCGCGGTGACGCTGCGGTCGAAGTAGAGCGGCGCGGCGTAGGTGAGGCGTTCGGTCGGAAAGAGCTCTTTGACCATCGTCGACCGCACGGCGTCGTCGGGCAGCATGCCGCGCGTGCGGTAGATGTCGCGCGTGAGCTGATGCTCGGGGCTGAGCGCATCGACGCAATCGCTCGGCCACTGCCACTGATGGGCGAGCTGGTAGCCGCCTTCGGCCGTGCGCAGCATGATGCCGCTGAACGAGAGGTCGAGGATCCCCGGCACTTCGAGCAGCAGGGCGTCCCAGACGGCCTGCTCGTCCTCGGCGTCGAGGATACTCGCCGCGACGCGTTCGAGATCGACCAACTGCTGGTGACGTTCGCGGAAGATGAACCGGTCGACGAAATGTTCGAGGACGTTGCGGACCTTGCCGAAGCCGGCGCCGACGAAGAGCGAGATCGCGATGATCAAGCCGTATGCGAGGTCGGTATTGTTGTAGAAGATATACGTCAGAAGCTCTTCCGACCCGCCGACCGTGAACACGACGGCGGCCGTGATCGACGTGTAGACCAAGGCCCGGCTGACGACGAAATCCACATCGAAGTAGTGATGCCGCGCCACCGCGATCCAGACCGCGAGCACCGGCAGCACCGAGAGCGAGAGCAGCACGGCGTTCTCCCACACGTGCTGATGCGACGCGAGCACCTGATCGGAGACGAACGCGCCGCCGACCGACGCGACGAACGCCGCGACGATCCAGCCGGTGCGCTGGCGGTCGGCGCCGTGCGCGCGAAAGAACGCGACGGCGAAGCCGAGCACGGTGAGGGCCTGGACGACCGTCACGCTGCGCACGTACGTCAGCCGCCACGCTTCGGACGCCAGCGCGCCGTAATTCACCCGCCACGCGTCGGCCGCGTACAGCGTACCGAGCGCGAATGCGACGGCGCCGAGCGCCGTGCCGATGATGAGGCGTTCGCGCCGCCCCGTAAAGAGCAAGCACAATGCGAACGCGAGCAAACCGACCGGCGACTGCCCGGTGATCGTATCGCCGATCCACGTCGGGATCTCGCGCCAGGGCACGTCGAAGAGCACGTCGGTGTACGTCGTCGGTTCGGGTTGACCCAGGCAGTACACGAAGAACGCGAACGTCGCCAAGCGCGGCTTGACGATATACAGCAACGCGCCGAAGCCGGCGATCGCGACGTATAACGCGATGCGTAGCATCGCGAGCACGCGTACCGCAACGGTTTCCTTTTCGGCCTTCAGGACGAGCACGCGCGCCTTGCCGTGGCGCACGATCGGCAAACTGCGATCGAAGTTCTCGCGCGTAAAGCCCTCGCGCGCCAGTCCGGGCTTGCGATCGAACGGCTTGATGCGATCGATGCGAACGATGTCGCCGGGCAGGATCGCATCGCTGCCTTTGGTCCGCTTCTCCGGCACCTTTGTCACGACGCCGTCGTCGTTCGTCGCGTAACCGAACACGCCGAGCGGAATGCCGATGCGAATCACATCCGGTACGACGC